>JADMIO010548792.1_pt1 | contig 125262 bp, 116 predicted proteins | sample 8958161 | NCBI WGS metagenome assembly JADMIO01 (sample SAMN16585339, study PRJNA669376) | soil metagenome | isolation source: Crop rotation soil | place: USA: Cullars Rotation, Alabama | collected 2011
CGACTTCAAGTCACGTGAATTCCAAGCTTCGGATCCCACTGTGCTGGAAAGAGGTCGACGACCCGCAGCAGGCCGAATGGATCGCCCGACTCGGCGACGATCGGCGGCCGCAGTGAGGTTTCGGGCATGCCGAGCGGTGCCGGCCGCAACTGAAGGCGACCGGGCACGGCGCCCGTGGGACGGTCGATGGTGAGCATCTCCGACGAGGTTACTCGGATTTCCGTGCGAGGGTAGCAGCGGAAGCCGGTCGTACAATTCGGGAATGAGCCCAAGCGACGTGGCACGCGCGGCAAATCGGGCTCGATTTGCACGCCTTGTCGCCCGCCCCGACGCCGACATCGACCTTCTGGGTGGGGCCCTCTGTATCGCGGCGGACGGCCGTGGCGACCTCGACTTTGGGTCGACGCTGGCGACGCTCGATTCCCTCACAGATCACGTTCGGGTGCGCCTCGACCGCGGCGACGGCCCGGACGTGACGCTGGCGCGCCTTCACGGGGTCCTCTACACCGAGTACGGCCTGCGGGGTCCACACGCTGCGGAATATCACGACGTCCGCAACAGCCAGCTGGACCACGTGCTTGCCCGCCGGATCGGCCTGCCCATCTCGCTCTCGGTCATCGAGCTCGAGATCGGCTGGCGACTTGGCCTCGGGCTGCAGGGGGTCGGGTTACCAGGTCACTTCATCATCCGTGCACCCAGTGGCATCCTCGTGGATCCCGCCGGCGGTGGGCGCAGCCTGACCCCGGATGACCTCCAGGCGCTGCTGCGCGAGTCACTCGGCGAGCAGGTCCTCTTCCAGCCGCGATTGGTGCGGTCTGTGGGGCGTCGAGAGATCCTCGCCCGGATGCTGCGCAACATCCGCTCGCTGCATCTCGGCCAACGCGACTGGCCTGCCGCGCTGGGGGCCATCGAGATGCTCAGCCTCGTCGAGCCGACCGAGCCGGAACATGGCCGTGACCGCGCCCTGCTGCTTGGGCGGATGGGCCGGTTCACGGAGGCAATCACCGGTCTCGGCCACTACCTTTCCGAGCGACCTGACGCGAGCGATGCGTCGGACGTCCGCCAGGTGATGTCCATCTTCCGCGGCCGTCGGAACTGACACGCTGAGCGCGAGGGGGATGGCGTGAGCGGGGCGCGGGATGCGGCACTGGCGTGGCAGGCGGCCGTCGAACGCCGGTACCGGGCGGCGCGTCCACGATCCGAGGCGCTCCATCTTCGCGCACGATCGCTGCTCCCCGGCGGTGACACGCGGTTTGGAGCCACGGTCGAACCGTTCGGGACGGTCTTCACCGAGGGCCACGGCGAGGAGCTGACCGACGTCGACGGCAACGTCGTGCTCGACACGACCCACAACGCGACGGCGCTCATCCATGGACACGCCCATCCGGCGATCGTCGACGCCGTCACGCGGCAGATCGCCAACGGCACCCAGTGGCTCGGGCTGAACCCGGCGCTCGTCGACCTCGCCGATCTCATCGTGTCGCGCGTGCCCTCGGTCGAGCGGGTGCGGTTCACGAACTCGGGGACGGAAGCTGACGCGCTCATGGTCAAAGTGGCGCGGGCCTTCACGGGCCGTGACCGGTTCCTGAAGATGGACAACGCGTACCACGGTAGCGGCGACCTGTTCGAGTTCGGGCCATCGGGCCCGAGCAACGCGACGGCGCCTTCGCCCCTCATGGCGGGCCTCGCGCGCAACCTCGCCGACAACGTCGTGATCGGACACTTCAACGACGCCGCGGCGACCGTCGACCTGATCCGTCGCGAGCGCGACACGCTCGCCGGCGTGATCGTGACGCCGGTCATGAGCACGGGCATGATCGAACCGATGCCGGGCTTCCTCGAGGCGCTCCGGGCCGAGACCGAGGCGCACGGCATCCTCCTCCTGTTCGACGAGGTGATCACGCTCCGGCTGGCGCGCGGCGGGGCCCAGGAGCGCTATGGCGTGACGCCCGACATGACCGCGATGGGCAAGATCATCGGTGGCGGCTTTCCCGTGGGCGCCTACGGCGGCCGGGCCGACATCATGGCCATCACGGACCCCTCGGCGTCGCCGCAGGTGTTCCACGCGGGCACGTACAACGGCAATCCCGTCTCGGCGACGGCCGGCCGCGCGTCCCTGGAACTGCTCACGCCCGATGCGTTCGAGCGGCTCGAGGATGCCGGCCGCGGTCTCGAGGTTGCCATCGGCGACGCCATCGAGCGGTCCCACGCGCCGTTCCGATTGAACCGCGCCGGGTCGCTCCTCTACCTCGAGTTCGTGCCGGACGGGGAGGCCGGCACAGGCGCGTCGCCGGACGTGTCACTCGTTGCGCCACTCGTGCGCCGCCGGCTCCCCGCCGCGTGGCTCTCCCATGGCCTCCTGGGATCGGCGATCAACGCGACGACAGTCATCACGGATGAGCAGATCGCGGAGGTCGGGCGGCACTTCGAGGCAGCGATGAACGAGCTCATGGAATACGTCGGCGACTGGATTGCTCCGGACCGGCTCGCGGCGGTCGGTTGACGATGGGGTTTGACCTGTCCGAGCTCGACTCGGTCGACCTCCAGGCGCTGCGGCTCGGCGCCCAGGTGATGAGCCACAAGGCCGAGCTCGCCGAACGGCCGCGCGTCGAAGTGTTCTTCACGACACTCCAGGTGACCGTCGACGACGAGTTGGCGCGACGCAAAGGCGAGCCCGACACGAAACCTCTCGTGTCGGTCGATACGCTGCCGCTGCTCGCGGCCGTTGAGGGCGCGGACCCGGATCAGACGGGCGTCGGGGCGCCGCCTGTCGCAACGGAAGCCGACCGCCAGCTGGCAGCGGAGTATCTCGATCTGCTGCAAACGAACATCCGGCTGTCCGGCCCGGTTCGCCAAGCGGTCCGCGCGCTGCGCGACCAGCTCGGCCCCGACTACTGAGCGAGGCCGATCCGGACTGATCGCAGCTTCGGCGAACGGGCGGCCGTCTGGGACCTGAACGACGCCCGGTACTGCAGGGCCGACGTGCCGGCCGGGAACGCAACGGCCGTCGGGGTGTCGCCGAGGTCCAGCCAGGTCTCGCGCGCCAGCCCAGGCTCGTTGAACGCGGCACGGATCTCGAATGTCAGGGAGGTGCCATCGGGTACCTCGGCATCCCAGTCGATCGCCGTGACGGGCCCGCCCACGTGGAGCGGCGGCGACGTGTACCGCTCCACCGGCGAGCGGTCGCGCGCGTTGTACGGGTCGCGGATCGTCAGGTAGTGCGGGCCCATGGCGGGCAGCCGCGTGACCCGGTCGGCGCTGATCCCGTCGGGGCCGTTCCAATAGACCTCCATCGGGGCGGTATGGACGTCATCGTCGCGATGGTTCGAGACGAGGAGGTCCGGCCGTCCGTCACCGTCGAAGTCGATCGGCAGGACCTGGCACGAGCCCAGGCCCGGGAATCCCCGGGGCTCACCGGCGAGGTCGCGGCCGTTGAAGCGGTAGATCCACCACGGCAGCCGCCGTGACGCCGCCGCGGAATAGGCCGGCACGATCAGCTCGAGGCGGCCGTCGCCGTCCACGTCGGCGACCGTCATCTGCCCGGGTGAGTAGTTGCCGTCGTATCGCAGGGCACGGTCAGGCGAGAATCCCTCGGGTCCGCCCCACAGGATCACGAACGTTTCCGGCGAGCGGGCGTAGTGGCCGGAGATGTCGACGAGGAGATCGATCGCGCCGTCGCCGTCGAGGTCGGCCACGCCGACACTGCTCGGATGGCCGCGCGTGTGCAGGGGCACGCGTGTCACGCGTCCCGACGGCCACAGGCCGCCCGGCCCGCCGTGGTGGATCGCGAGCGACGCCGTCTTCTCGCCAACCACCAGATCCAGGTAGCCGTCGTCGTCGACGTCGGCCAGGGTCGCGCCGCCCGTGGAGTAGGTCTCGACGATCGTCTGCCGCTCCACCGAGTAGCCATCCGGGCCGCCCCAGAACACGCGCGTGGATTTCGCGCGGGTTTCGGGCCTGTCGTCGTATGTCTGCACCGTGGCCACGAGGTCGAGCCAGCCGTCGCGGTTCAGGTCGGCCACGTGGACCTGCATGATCAGCGCGGTCGGGTCGTTGAGCGACAGTTCGTACCAATCGTCGGTGCGGATGCCGTTGGGACCGCCGCGGAAGATGCGCAGTCCGAAGACCCGCGCCAGCACGAGGTCCGGGTGGCCGTCGAGGTCGAGGTCCGCGATGACGTAGGCGTAGACCTCGCCGCCGGATGCGATGACCAGCGGGTTGTCGACGTCGAACGTTCGGTCCGGGCCGCCGAAATACACGTAGGCCGGAAAGTCGCGCCAGACCGACACCGGACCCTGCATGGTGACGTTGACGACGACCTCTGCCCGACCATCGCCGTCGAGGTCGCCGGCGGTCATGCCCATCGTTCCGGCGGCCGGCAACTCGGTGAACCGGGCGGCGGCGAGGCCGGTGGGCCCGTTCCAGTAGATGCGGGCGGGCACGTCGTACGTCGCCTCGGACTGATACGTCGACACGAGGAGATCCGGCCGCCCGTCACCGTCCACGTCGACCGCTTCGACGCGCAGTGCGAACTCGACCGCGATGGTCTGCAGCACCTCGTCGGGCCTGGCGCCGCGGCGGATCTCGAGTCCGTGGCGAGTCGCGAGGATGAGCTCCGGCTGCCCGTCCCCGTTGACGTCTGCCACGGCCACCCCGACCGCGCCGCGCTGGAAGGCAGCCTTGAATCCGGGGACATCGAGGCGCGTGACGTGGTCCCGAGACACGAGCCCGTCGCGGTTCCAATAGATGAACACGGCATCACCGCCGGAGAAGATCACCTCGGGGCGGCCGTCACCGTCGAGGTCCGCGAAGCGCGCCTCGGATGCGGCCCGGGTCGGCAGGCGCACCGGCTCAGGCGCCCAGCCACCGCCCGGTTGGCCCAGCCAGACGAAGGAGTCGGTTGCGAGGTCGTACTCCGAGTAGAGGTTGGCGATCGCGAGGTCCAGGGTGCCGTCGCCCCGCAGCGATCCGCCATCGATGCCAAGCCCGGCGACCGAGGTCACGCCGGTCCCTTCGCCGCGATCCACGAACTGTCGCGGCTCGACCTGCACCCAGACGTGGATCGGCGTCGCGCGGCCGGGATTGTGGTGATCCGTCCATGCGGAAGGCATGAGCAGGTCGAGACGGCCGTCGCCGTGACCGGATACGTCGGCCGCCACCACGTCGTAGCCGCCAACCGTGGCCAGCTCGGTGCGCTCGCCCGTGAGGCCGTTCGGCCCGCCCCAGTAGATGTACGAGGGGAGTTCCGACGTCACGCCGTTCTCGGCGTTGCAGACGATGAGGTCCAGAAAGCCGTCGCCGTCGACATCCACGATTCGCGACCGCCAGCCGCTGTCGTTGGGCAGGTCCGCGTGATGCAGGTCGACGCCGGGTCCCGGAGTGCCGTCGAACGAGAAGATGCGCGTCGGGCCGCGCTCGAGGTGGCCGTGGGTGTTGGGCACCACGACGTCCGGCCGGCCGTCCCCGTTCAGATCGGTCCGATGAATCCGCTCGATCTCGCCGTGCGCGTTGACGTAGAGATTGCTGCCGCCGTCATCGAAGCGCCCCTCGTTGAAGGCGGCGAGCCCCGCGTGGACGATGTCAGCCAACGGACAACCGTGCATAGCGGGCGTGCGTCACGCACGCCTGGGTGCACCACCACGAGGCAAGGAGGTCGCCCGACGGGAGCGCCGCGAGGTTCGGCTTGCCGAACGCGATGTTGTCGTGGCTCGCGGGATAGGCGGGCCGGCGCTCCACGCCCAGCCACTCCTGTCCCACGGCGTCCCATGCGAGCAGCGCATCCTGAATCTTCCAGTTCGCGCCACCGTCCTCGCTCAGCGCAACCTTGATTCCCGGCTGCATACCGGTGCGCTCCGTGTATGCCGCGGCCATTCGCCCGCCACCGAGGTCCGCGAGCCAGCTCGTCTGGGCGGGAATGCCGGTGGGCCGAGGCCTGGACCACTCCCGCCCCGTCGGGTCGGAGGTGACGAGGTGCAGGTCGAAGTTCTCCGCGCCGCCCACACTCTGGGTCCATTGCAATGCACCGAGCGCGCCATCGTCCAGGCGCGTGTAGCGGCTGTGGGAGTACATCCGTGCGGGGTCCGCAGCGCTCGGAAGGTCAACCCGCTCGCCCCACGTCGTACCGCCGTCACGCGAGAACAGCGCGAATCCCTTGATGTGCAACGGCGAAGCGTCCTCCCAGTTCTTCCACGTCTCGAACGCGAGAAAGAGCGACCTGTCCGGCAGTTCAAGCACCGACGAGGGCGTGTCGGCGGCGATGTCCGTACCCGGGCCGATCGTCCATGCGGACGACCACGTTCGGCCGTCGTCATCCGACCGGCAGAGGACGAACTCGACCGGTCGCATCCCGCCGGTCACGTTGTTGAACCGCAGCGCCTCCGCGTCGTCTGACGGGTGACGCTGGACGAGCAGCAGGAGCGTTCCGTCGCGCAGGCGTGTCGCGTGGGGCGCCGTGTACGTGAACGCACCCTCGAGGACACCCCCGAGCGGCGCCGTCTCGTCGACCCACGTCCTGCCCCCGTCCGTCGAGCGAGCCTGGCCGATGCGTCCGTCAAGCGAGTAGAAGGCCTGCCCAAGGCGGAAGAAGCACAGCAGCTCGTCGTCGCTCAGCGGCACGACGTTCGGAAGATAGGCACACAGTGCGCGGATCCCAGGCTCGGGATTCCGGAAGATCACACCTTCGTGGACGACGCTCAGGCTCGGCATCAGGCGATCGGCAGGTACTGCGACGGCCGCGGGTTCAGATGGTTGAACTGCTCCACGTAGCCGGTCCCGGCCGCATAACCGCTGGCGCCGTCCACGGCGGCGAAGAAGCGGTCCATCTTGTCGGAATAGACCTCACCGGGCTTCGCCTGTGTGCGCCCGAAGACCTCCATCGCGGCCCGCTTCTTCGGCTGGACCGACGTGATGTCGACGATGACGTCGGGACCCATGCGCGCGACGCCGAGCAGCACGTCACTGCGTGTGTCCTGGTAGTAGAAGGTGAAGACGTCCCGGACCGCATGAGGCGCGAGCGCCGAGGGAATCCCGTCGGCTCGCGCGTAGTCCACGGCGGCGATTGCGAAGCGTCCCGCATCCATGTGGTCGAAACGCCCGAACTCCGCCGGGTGGGGGCAGAGGACCACGTCGGGCCGGAACGACCGGATCTCCTCGATCACGGTGAGGTATTCGTCGGGTCCAGTCGCGAGAGGGCTCTCGTGGAAGTCGAGGACACGACCCTCGACGCCGAGGAGGGCCGCCGCGTCGACGAACTCGCCACGCTTGCGTTCCTTGACCGCCTCCACGTCCTTCAGCTTGTCCGCGCCCGTCGCCGCAAAGATCCCGAACGCATGCGTGACGACCCCGGTTGTGAGACTCAGAAAGCGCGCCTCGTCGCCACGTTCGAGGTGCTTCGCGACCGTGCCGCCAGTACGCTCGAAGGGATCCTGGGGATGGGCGGCGATGACGAGGATTCGCATCAACAGGTCCTTTCAGGCCGGTGGTCATCGGTCGCCGCCCGACGACCGAGGCGGAGCTCCCGCGGCATCGCGGGGAGGGCTAGGCGAGCGCCGGCGCCGGCAGCCGGTCGACCCAGCCGCCCGTCGCGGCCAGCGTGGCGCCCGGTAGGCTCCGATCGAGCGTGACACCGGCCGTCGCGAGGTCCTCGACGAGCTCGTACAGCGATTCGTCCGTCTCGGCAAGGCCGGGCACGCCGCAGCACATGCGGTCGATGCCGACTTCCGCGGAGCGCTGGAACTCCTCGACGCGCGATGTCAGCTGCGAGACATCGAAGGTGCCCATGACCGACGGAATGTCCTCGTTGGTCATCATCCGCTGGCTGCCTGTCGTCTTCAGCCCGCGATACGGGAAGGCGGGGTTCGTGCCTGACCCGATCGCCATCGTGTGCGGGTCGCGCCCGATCTCGTCGCACCGGTCCCTGAGCACCGCGAGGTAGTTCGGCATCTCGTCGAGTGAGACGTCGATGTTGATCTCGGCGCAGTACTTCGCAGCCAGGCGGAACGTGACGTTCTTGCCGTGGCCGCCGATCAGGAGCGGGATCTCCGGCTTCTGCACGCCGTACGGAGCGCCGGTCACATCGTGGACCTGGGCCGACGTGCCGTCGAACGAGAATGGCGGTTCGCCTTCCCGCGTGAGGCGTCGGATGATCTCGAAATGCTCGCCGAGGATCGCCAGCCGCTCGTTGATCTCGGGATAGGCGGCGCCGAGGGCTTCGGCCTCCGTGGGCTTGAACCCGGCGCCCAGCCCAAGGACGAGCCGGCCCCCGCTGATCGCGTCGAGCGTGCCGCCCATCTTCGCCGTCAGAAACGGGTTGCGGAACGTCGAGTTGACGACGGTGAACCCGAGGGCGATGCGTGGCACAGCGGCGGCAATCGCCGTCGCGACCGTGAAGAAGTCAAAGATCAGCGCGTGGCGGTCCCACTTGGCAAGGACGTGCTCACCGAACCACAGCGAATCGAACCCAAGCTGCTCCGATAGCTCAGCTGTCTGCAGGATCCGATCCCAGGCCTTGCCCGCGGGCCAGCCGTCGAACTCATCGAAGTATCCCTGCGGGAGGATGACGCCGGCCTTCATGCCCGCCACTCCTGCCGGCATGCCGGCGTGCTGCCCTGGCCCTCGTGGAGCGGCCATTGTAGGTTCGCGGCGGGCGCTCGAGGCGGGCATGGGTCACCGGTTTTCGCGGACGTTTGCAGCGCTCCGGTTGGCCCGCTACAGGCGGGTCGGTGTCAGTTCGGTCGGTCGGCCGCTGACGGTTCGGCCGGGACGGCGGCTCCAGCGGCGGCTTCAATGGCCGCGCCTGGCATTGCCGCGGCCGATGCCGCGGCCGCAGTCGCGAGCGGCGCCACGCCACCGTCGGCCGTTGATCCGACGCGTCCGGTGACGCCGGTTCCACGCGTCCGCCGTCCGGGCGCCGACGACTCGAGATGACGGCCGGTGGCGGTCATCTGCTCCGGCGAACCGATCAACTGTTCTGCGTAGTGGCAGGCAACGACGTGCGCGGAGACGCCGGTGGGCTCGCGAAGGGGCGGCAACTCCGTGCGGCAGTTCTCTGGTTTGCCGAGGCGCTCGTAGAGCCAGCAACGGGTATGGAACCGGCAGCCCGACGGCGGGTTGAGCGGGCTCGGGATGTCGCCCCGCAGGATGATCCGGCGACGCTGCCCCTGGACGCTGGGGTCCGGCACGGGCACCGCCGAGAGCAGCGCGACCGTGTACGGGTGGAGCGGGCTGCGGTAGAGCTCCGCTGCTGCGGCCGTCTCGACGATCTGCCCGAGATACATCACGGCGACGCGATCGCTGATGTGTCGCACCGCCGCCAGGTCGTGCGCCACGACGAGATAGGCGAGCTTCCGCTCTGCCTGGAGGCGCTCGAGAAGATTGAGGATCTGCGCGCGGATCGAGACGTCAAGGGCACTGATGGGCTCGTCGGCCACGATGAGGTCGGGGTCGACGGCAAGGGCTCGCGCGATGCCGACGCGCTGGCGCTGGCCGCCGCTGAACTCGTGCGGAAAGCGATTCGCGGAGCGCGCCGTGATGCCGACGGTCTCGAGCAGCTCGGCCACGCGCTGGCGCCGCTCGGCCTTCGAGCCGATGCCGTGGATGTCGAGTGGCTCGCCGACGATGGATGCGATCGTGGTGCGCGGGTTGAGGCTGGAATAGGGATCCTGGAAGATCATCTGGAACCGTTGACGGAGCTTCCGCAGCTGCTCGCCCGAGATCAGCTTGCCCGGTTTCTCACCGCGACCGTACGCAAGCTCCACGCCGTCGAAGTTGACGGAGCCGCCTGTCGGGTCGAGGAGACGCACGATCGCCCGACCCGCCGTGGTCTTGCCACAGCCGGACTCACCCACGAGCCCGAGCGTTTCGCCGCGTCGGATCTGGAGGCTCACGCCGTCGACGGCCTGGACGATGCCGCGCGTCGAACGCAGGCTGAGCCCGCCGCCCAGCTTGAAGTGCACGGTCAGATTGCGCACGTCCAGGAGCGGCCGCTCGCCCTCGGATGGAACCGCAGTGGCCACGGAACCGGGCGCGGCCACAGCGCCGCGCTCCAGGGGCGAGGCGACGGTCACGATGCACCCTCGATGCTCGTTGCCGGGCCGCGGGGCGGTCGGCCGTTGGTCGGCGCCGCGTCGCCGTCGGCGGCTGGCGCGACGGACTCGTCGGGCAGTGGCGCGCCCTCGGACTCCGCGAGTGCGATGGTCGCGCCACGGTCCCCGCTCGGTGGCGGCGCAGGCACAAACCCGGGACGCAACGGCATTCCCGCCTCGGCCTCTTCCGCCGTGGCCGGGTTATGGCATGCCAGCAGGTGCGTCGCGGCGGGTCCTGAAGCGACCACGGGCAGGATGCGCGGATCGATGCCGCCGGCGGGGGCACCTGACGCATCGGGCGTCAGTGGCGGCATCACCTTCCAGCAGACGGGCAGGCGCCACGCGCAACGCGGAGCGAACGGGCATCCAACGGGCTCGCGCGTCTGCTCCGGCGGCGCGCCCTCGATCGGGTGCAGCTCGGACGGCGTGTCGACGTCGATCCGCGAGATCGAGTTGAGGAGCCCGACCGTGTAGGGATGGCGCGGGTGGGCGAAGATCTCTCCGGTCGTCGCCGTCTCCACGATGAACCCGGCATACATGACCGCGATCCGCTGCGTCAGGTCGGCCACAACACCGAGGTCGTGGGTGATGATCAGCACGGCCGTCCCGGATTGCTGGGTCAGCTGCCGGATCACCTCGAGAACCTGCGCCTGGATCGTCACGTCCAGCGCCGTGGTGGGCTCGTCGGCGATGAGCAGCCGGGGCTTCAGCGCAAGGGCCATCGCGATCATCACGCGCTGGCGCATGCCGCCGCTCAACTGGTGCGGATAGTTCTTGAGGCGCTTCCGCCCGTCCGGGATGCCGACCATCGAGAGCAGTTCGGCGGCGCGGTCGGCGGCCTCAGCCCGGGTGATGCCCTCGTGGACCAGCATGCCCTCGGTCAGCTGCGTGCCGATGTTCAGAACCGGGTTGAGGCTGGTCAGGGGGTCCTGGAAGACCATCGAGATCTCTTCGCCGCGAACCTCGCGCAGCTCCGGATCCGTGAGGCGCAGGAGATCGCGCCCATCGAACATCACGGTGCCGCGTTCGATTCGGCCGGCGGGCCGTGGCAGCAGCCGCGTCAGCGCGAGGCTCGTGACGCTCTTGCCGCAGCCGGATTCACCGACAAGCCCGAGCGTCTCCCCGGGTTGCAGCTCGAAGGAGACGCCGTTTACGGCGTAGACCGTCGCGTCATTCGTCGCGAACCGGACGACAAGGTCGTCGACCTTGAGCAGGGGGCCACCTTCGCCAGGGCGCGCCTCGACTCGGCCGGGAACAGCGCGGGATGCGGAGGGGGTAGTCGCGGCGGTCGCGGCGGTCACGGGCGGTCAGCGCTTCTTGAGCGCACCGCGCGGGTCGAGCGCGTCCCGCAGCCCATCCCCGATGAAGTTGATCGAAAGGACCGTGATCGCGATCGCCGCCGCCGGGGCGAGCCAGAGCCACGGTTTCTCGAGGACGGTGCCGACATCGATCGCGGTGTTCAGCATCTGGCCCCAGCTGGTATCGGGCGGCTGGACGCCGAGGCCCAGGAAGCTGAGGCCGGCCTCCGTGATGATGGCGTCAGCGATCCCGAATGACGCCAGGACGACAAGCGGTCCGGCGACATTCGGCAGGATGTGCCGAAAGATGATCCGCCGGTCCCGCGCGCCGATGCCACGCGCCGCCATCGTGAATTCGCGCTCGCGCAGCGACAGGAATTCGGCCCGCACCAGCCGCGCGACGGCAGGCCACCCGAGCAATCCGATCACCAGCATGATGTTGAAGATGCTGGGCCCCAGGATCGGGATGACCGCGAGGATGATGATCAGCGCCGGGAACGACATCACCGTGTCGGTGATCCGCATGATCAGGCCGTCGATATAGCCTCGCCGAAATCCCGCGATCGCCCCGAGCACGGTTCCGATCGTCAAGTAGATCGATACCGCGACGAGACCCACCGACAGCGAGACCCGCGCGCCGTACATCAGCCGGCTCAGGACGTCGCGACCGGACCCGTCGGTCCCCAGCAGATGCGTCGCGCTGGGCGGCTTGCCGAACGCCTTGGCATCGATCTTCGTGGGACTGAATGGCGCGATCACCGACGCCAGTACGGCGACCACCACGAGCACGATGATGGTGATGAGTCCCAGCATCGCAAGGCGGTTCCGCCGAAACCTGATCCAGGCGAGCTTGCGCGGCGAGGCGGATTGGCGCCCTTCGTCGGTGACGGAGACCCAGACCGTCCCGGCCGCCGTCGCGACGATCGGATCGAGCTCCGGCCCGACAGGTCCACCGAGCGTCGACGGTGTCGACGTCACGAATATCGGATCCGCGGATCGACGTAGGCGTAGGCGATATCGGCAAGGAGGTTGCTGATGATGATCGTCACCGACGTCAGCAGGGCGATCGCCATGATCATGGGGTAGTCGCGCTGCTGGGTGGACTGGATGGCAAGGCTGCCAACGCCAGGCCAGACAAAGAGGGTTTCCACGAAGAGCGCCCCGGTGATGAGGGACGGCAACGCCAGCCCAACCACCGTGACAACCGGCAGCAGGGCGTTCCGCAGGATGTGGCGGTAGCGGACGGTCCGCTCACTGAGCCCCTTCGATCTGGCGGTGGTGACGTGGTCCTGCCGCATCACCTCGAGGACACTCGCACGTGTGTAGCGCAGGAACGTCGCCGTACCGGCGAACGCGAGGACCAGCGCCGGCAGGATCAGGTGGTACAGGAAATCGAGCAGGGGCGGCGCTGACGAGAGGGGATCCTGAATTCCGGTCGCCGGCAGGAACTTGATTCCCGTGAGGCTGTAGGGCAGGACGGCGAACAGCACGACCGCGAGCAGGGCGATGAGATACGAGGGCAGCGAGACGCCGGCAAACACAAGGACGGTCAAGAGGTTGTCGACTCTCGTCCCTTGACGGAATGCCGAGAACACGCCGAGAAGCACCCCCAGGACAAGGCTGATGAGCAACGCCGCGCCCATCAACTTGATGGTGTTCGGGATGCGAACCGAAAGTGTCTTGGAGATGGGCACGGAGCTCACGAAGGAGACACCGAGATTCCCTTCGAGCACGCCCGGCAGCGGCCGTTCGCCGGTGACCAGCGCGACGACAGGTTGCAGGCCCACCCAGACCACGTAGCGCTCGATCCACGGCCGATCGAGTCCGAGGGCGCGCTTCATCGCCGCGAGGTCGCCGGGCCGAACGTCGGATCCCTGGCGCACCAGCGACGACACGGGATCTCCCGGCGCGAGGTTGGCGAACGTGAACGTGACAATCGAGACGCCGAACAGGATCGGGATGGCAATCAGGAGCCGCCGGAGGATATAGCGACGCATCTACCGCTGCTCATGAGGCCCGATGAAAACGGCGCCCGGTCCCATTGATTGGGGCCGGGCGCCGAACAGCCGTCGATCAGGAGGCGATGTACCACTCCCAGTAGTTCACGCCACTCTGGTTGGGATGAAGGATGCCCTTCTGCGCCTTCTCGGGTCCGCGCAGCTTGTCGCTCAGGATCGTGTAGTCAACGCGCTGATAGAGCGCGACATACGGCAGTTCGTCGTTGAAGATCTCGCTCGCCCGCATGAGGTGCGGCGCCTGGCTGGCCTGATCCGGCGCGGCGAGAGCAGCGGCGAACTCCTTGTCCCATTCCGCGTTTGCGAAGCGCATGGCATTGAGGCCACCCGCCTGCGGGAAGGACTTGCTGCTCAGGAACTGATCCGAGGTCCACGGCAGACCGCTGATCGTGCCGAAGCCGTACGCGAAGCCGATGTCGTACTTCGGCGTCGTGTAGAACTCGTCGAAGAACGTGTCCGCGCCGAATTCATTGGCCTTCGTCTTGATCCCGGCGTCCTTCCACATCTCGAGGATGACGGCGAAGTCCGCATCCGGCTTCGGGAAGTTATAGACCTGGATCTCCTCGCCCCCATAGCCGGCGGCGGTGAGCAGATCCTTCGCCTTGGCGACATCCTGGGGGTCGTACGTCACGAGCTTGTCGGAATTGGCCCACGGGACGATCCACTGGTTCATGATGTCCGGCACCTTGAAGACGCCGCCGAGGACGTCGTCGCAGAGCGTGTGGCGGTCCAGGGCCCAGACGGATGCCTGGCGGAACTCCTTCTTCTTGACGACCGCGTTCGGGGGCTGCTGCACGTCGTCGCCGAGGTTGAACGAGTAGAAGATGTTCAGGCCGACGAGCGCCTTCTGCGGCGTCATGCCCTGGATGGACGACAGCTGCTTGAGCTGATCGGCGGTGGGCTTCCGGAAATACTGGAAGTCGACCTCACCCGCCTGTGTGGACGTCAGCTGCGCGTTTGCGTCGGCGTAGATCCGGATCGAGACCTTGTCCGCCCCGGGGAGCCCCTTGTAGCCGTTGCCGGCCACGAAGTCCGGGTACGCGTCCATGTTGACGAACTGCTTGTCGGCCGACTCGACCATCTTGTAGCCGCCGGAGCCGATGAACAGGTCCGTCGCGATGGGCAGCTTCATGTAGTCCTCGAGCGCCACGCCATCGAACGGGTGCTTCGGGGCGATGTGAATGGCGCCGAACGTGCCCAGCATCATGCCGGCGTTGGGCGTGTCCAGGACGAACTTGATGGTGTGGTCGTCGACGACCTGAATGCCGGATGCATCCTTTGAGTTGTCGGCGGTGACGTCGGCGGATCCGGCAACGGGCTGGACCTGCGCCGCGATCAGCGAGCCGGCCTTCGACTTCAGGCACGTGTTGTACGTGAAGGCGACATCAGCGGCCGTGATCGGCGTGCCGTCGTGCCACTTGCCGCCGTCGATGATCGTGAAGGTGTATTCCTTGCCATCCGCGCTCAGCGCCCATTTGCTCGCGAGGTTGCCGATGACGGTACCGTCCGGTTGGACGCCGACGAGGCGCTGCGCGCAGTAGTTCCAGGCGTATTCCTGTCCGAAGTCATGCCACGGCAACCAGCCGATGGTGAGGCCGCCTTCGAACGAGCCGACGCGGATCGTGCCGCCGCGCGGCTTGTCCGTGGACGCCGGCGATGCCGACGGCGCCTCGCTGCTCGGGGCCGCGCTGCTGGGCGCAGCCGTGCTCGGGGCGGCGCTGCTTGCGGCGGCTGTGGCCGTCGGGGCGGCGGTGGCCGTCGGGGCGGCGGTGGCCGTCGGGGCGGCGGTCGGAGCCGCTGTGGGCGCGGCGGACGGAGCGACCGACGGGATCGGGGTCGCGGCCGATGTACAAGCGGCGATCACGCCGGAGACTGCTCCGAGACCCATCACGCGCAGCACATTTCGGCGGCTGACGGGGCGGTCGAAGATGGCGGCCAGCGGCTGTCGCTGCGGGCCGGGAGTATCTCCGCCCGACTGCTTCTGATCGACCACGGGTCCTCCTCCTGAACCTGCGCGTAGGCGGCAAAAGGTATTGCATCCGCGTTGCATCAGCAATACCCGGCAGGCGCGTCCGCCGCGATCGTCGTCGCGAATACCATGGCAGCCGATGAACGCACGTCTCACGGTCCTTGGATTCACTGCGGCCGATGAGCTCGAAGCCGCCAGGCTCGCAGAGGCGCGCCGATCGATGCCGGATGTCGACGTGACGATCGACGAAGGCCCCCTCGACGGATCCGCGTTCCTCGCCGCGATCGAGCGAGGAGCGTCCCACGATCTGCTGTACATCGATCGCGATCTGATCGGCTTCTACGCCGCGCGAGGCCTGATCCGCCCGATCGATGACCAACTCGCGGCCACGGCGATCGACGTCCGGCAATTCCGCGATGCCGCCCTCCGCCAGGTCACGTTTCACGGCGCGATGTACGGGATTCCCGAGTACTACGACATCCAGCTCCTGGTTCTGCATCTGCCCGCGCTCGCGTCAGTGTCGGTGTTCCCGCGCGAAGTCGAGTTCGGTGACTGGGTCGTGCTTCCGGAGGTCAATCGGAGCCTCACGCTCGTGTTTCCGTCGGGCCTGGGACGAGCGGGTGTCGAGACCGGCCTGCCGGAGTCACTGCCAATCTGGGCCAAGGCCAATGACGTCGACCTGTTGTCGGCCGACGGCCTCACGGCGAACCTCGACCACCCGGGCGTCATCGAGGCGCTGGGAATCGCGAAGGGCATGATCGCGGACCAGGGTGGCTGGGACGCCGTAAACGCGTTTCACGATGAACTCGACCTGTTCGGCGCCGAGAACCCGTTTGCCCGCAACCGAGTCGGCGTCATGGCGGTCGATGCCAGCCACCTCGACCTCCTGGCCGAGGCATCCCCCCATCTCGAGATCGCCGTTAAGCCGGTGGTGGACCGGCGAGGGATGCCAATTCCGTGCCCGAAAGGGATGGCGTGGGTGATCCCCACCGACGCCCATGACGCGGAGCGTTCGTTTGCCTTCGCGTGGGCGATGAGCCGCCCCGAGACGTGGGTCGCCGGTGCGCGCGCGCGCGCTGCCGCCGCGCGCAGCGAGCGTCGTCGATTCGAGGAGCCGTACACGGCCAACAAGGTGGCCGACCTGCAGATCTGGACGACCGTCTACGAGCCCAGCGGCCGGAGATTGTGGGATGCGGCAGTCCAGGTCGTTCGGACGTATCAGGAAACCGGCTTCGCGATCCCTCCGAACGCGGCGCCACGGGAGGTTCGGGCCGCCTGGATCAGCGGCGTGAGGCGTGCGCTCGGCCCGAGCGGGCGACCGACCGCCGCGATGCGAGAGGCCAACCAGCGCGCCCAGGCCGCCCTCGACGCGGCGACGCCCGCCTGACCTCAACCTCGATGGTCTGCGGATGGCCGGCTCGCGCCTGATCAGCCGTGGATATACCACTCCCAGTAGCGAACGCCGCCCACGGCCGGATGGAGGTTCGTCGAACGCTCCGGGCCGCGGAGCGCGGTGCCGACAAGCGCATAGTCGACGCGCTGATAGCGCGGCACGTACGGCAGCTCGTCGTTGAAGATCTCCGAGCACCGCCGCAGGTGCGGCGCTTGGCTTGCCTCATCCGGCGCCGCGAGGGCCGCCGCGTACTCCCTGTCCCACTCTTCGTTGGCGAACCGGAACGCGTTGTAGCCGCCGTCCTGGGGAAAGCTCCTTGAGCCCAGGAAGATGTCGGAGCCCCAGGGCGCACCGTCGAGCGTTCCGAAGCCGTACGAAAACAGGATGTCGCCCCGGGGGTGCGTGTAGAACTGGTCGACGTACGTCGTGTCCTCGATGACGTACTGCCTGGTGTTGATCCCGATGTCCTTCCACATCTGGAAGATCACCGGCACGTCCGGATCCCGGCCAAAGGTGCCGCACACGATCGTCTCGCCCGCGTACCCGGACTTCGAGAGGAGGTCCTTCGCCTTCTCGATGTCCTGCGGCGTGTAGCGGACGAGCCCGTCCGAGTTCGCCCAGGGGGCGATCCACTGGTTGAAGATGTCCGGCACGCGGTAGACGCCGTCGAGTACATCGTCGACGAGCGTCGGCAGGTCGAGGGCCCAGATCGTCGCCTGGCGGAACTCCTTCTTCTTGACCACCGGGTTCGGCGGCTCCTCCTCGCCATCACCGAGGAAGAACGAATAGAAGACGTTGAAGCCGACGAGCGACTTCTGGGTGGACATTCCTTCGATGGCCTGCAGCGCTCTGAGCGTGTCGCCTGACGGCGTTCGGAAGTACTGGAAGTCGACGTCGCCGGCCTCTGTGGACGTCAGCTGCGCCTTGTCGTCCTCGTAGATTCGGATCGAAACCCTGTCGGCTCCCGGGAGGCCCTTCCAGCCGGACCCGTTGACGTAGTTCGGGCGAGCCTCGAGCTTCACCGACTCCTTGACGCGGAATTCGACCATCCTCAGCGGGCCGGACCCGACGAAGAGGTTCGTGGCGATGTCCTGCCTCGTGTAGTCCTCGAGCGCGACGCCGTGGAATGGGTGCTTCGGGGTGATGAACATCACGCCAAAGGTCGTCGGGAGGATGGCCGCGTTCGCCTGGTCGAGGACGAATCTGATCGTGTGATGATCCAGGACGACGATGCCCTCCGCGTCCTTCGAGTTGTCGTCGATCACGGCCTGCGAGCCCTTGATCGGGCGCACGAGGGACACGGTCGTCGAGCCCGCCCTGGCCTTGAGCGCCGTGTTGTAGGTGAACGCGACGTCGGCCGCGGTCACCGGCACCCCGTCATGCCACGTTGCTCCCTCGGCGAGGGTGAACGTGTACTCGCGTCCGTCGGCACTCACGGCGTGCCTGCTGGCCAGGTCGTAGACGATCGTCCCATCGGGCGCTACCGAGAGAAGGCGCTGCGCGCACCAGTTCCAGGCGAACTCCTGGCCGAAGGCGTGCCACGTGAGCCAGCCCTCGGTCAGGCCAGATGCAAAGGCGCCGACACGAATGGTGCCCCCGCGCGGCTTCGCGGTCGCGCCGGGCGTAGCCGCCGCGCTCGGGGCGGCGCCGGCCGAAGCCGGTGACGCAGTCGGGGGCGACGGCGGGGCTTGCGGTCCGGTCGCGGGCTCAGTCGCTGGCGGCCCGACGGTGACAGGTCCCGACGTGACGGCGGTCGCACCACCTGCCGTGGGTGAGAGGGCGGACGGGCTGACCACTGTCGAGCCGCACGCAGCAATCACGCCGGACAGGGCGCCGAGGCCGATTCCGCGCAGGATCTCGCGTCGCGAGATCCTGCGGTCAAGGATCGCCGACTGTTGCGGCCACGCGCGCGAGGGCTCTGCGGCGAGTGGCGGCTCCGGAGCGATGCGCCGTGGCACGCCAGGCGCCGATGGCGGCTCGGGCCGCACCTCGCCCAGCCTCATCTGCCTCCCGTAACGGTGTGAACGTGGGCGTCGGCACGCTTCGCGACCTCCGGGCGCAGCGTGACGCCGTGACCCGGGGCGCCGGTCGACCGGAGCCGGCCGTTCTCGAGGATCGGCAATCCCTCGGCCACCTCCTGGTACCAGCCGAAATAGAAGGCCCGGACCATCTCCTGGTACCAGCCGTTCTCGAGGTGCAGGGCGAGGTGGACGCCAGTGGCCAGATTCACGGGACCGCCGCAGTCATGGCAGGCGAACGAGCGCCGGTGCTGCCCGGCCAGGTCGCCGACGCGATGGGCGGCCGTGACGCCGCCGACGAAGTTCTGGTCGGCGATCACGAGGCCGACGCCAGCGCCCAGCAATTCCGTGAATCTATGGAACGCACCAAGGTTTTCGCCGGCGGCGATCGTGCTGCTGGTCGACCGGACGACGTCGGCATACTCGGCCGGGCTGTCGAACGTGATCGCGTCCTCGATCCAGAGCGGCCCGTACTCCTCGAGTGCGTGCGCGATGACCTTCGCAGTGGCCACGTCCCAACGGCCGTGCAGCTCGATCGCGATGTCGATCTCGTCGCCCACAGCGTCCCGGATCTTCCGCACCGGCCCCAGACCCCGCGCGAGTTGCGATCGGCTGATCGCCTTGCCGCCGGTCTCGTCGGCGACCTCGTCGAACGGCCAGATCTTCATTGCGCGAATGCCCATGTCGAGAAGCTCCCGGGCGAGCCGGTCCGCCTCGTTGCGGAAGGCCCAGAGATCCTCGTACTGCCCGCCGGGCTGTCTGATTCCGGCGTAGTCGCCGCCGGGCGTGTGATCCGCGCCGTACGCCGGTCCGGCACACGTGTTGTACGCGCGGACGTCGTCGCGGAGTGCACCGCCCAGCATCGCGACGAGCGACAGGCCGGCGCGCTTTCCGAAGAGGTCCCAGAGCGCGATGTCGATCATGGAGATCACGCGCGTCTCGAGCCCGATCCCGGCCGGACCCCAGCTGTTGTAGATCGCCCACCAGTGCTTCTCGATGTCGTCGGCACTCTTGCCGAGCAGGTACGCGGCCCCCTCGTCCTGGAACCAGGCTGCGATCGCCGATGGCGCCCCCCACGATTCGCCGAGCCCCACGCGGCCGTCCGCAGTCTCGAGCTCCAGCCAGATTGCGCCGGGCACACGATCGGTCGAGATGGTCGTCACCCTGACGATGCGTGAATCGACTGTCATCGCGTCAGCCCACCAGACGAAGTTCGGCGGCATGGATGGCCGTTCGTGTGAGGCCACCTGCGTACCAGACCAGGAGCGCTCGGTCCGGGCCCAGCGCAACGCCGCACGGGTGGCCGAACGTGAACCGGTCCATCGAGATGAGGTAGTCGAAGGAGCCAAGCGACCCGTCCGCAGCGCCCGCTGAGGTCTGGGTATGCTCGTAGACCGTGACCTGGTCGGCGGCGTCGAACGTGACGCCACCATCGGCGCTGTACGCGGCGAGCATCGTGCCTGTACCGGCCCGCCGCTGGCGGAACGTGATGAGTTGCCGCCCGTCGCCCTCGAGCGCGATGGGGTACGTCGCCTGACCGTCGAGGGTCGTCGCGGTCGGCGGCGTCCACGTGCGGCCGTCGTCGGTCGACCACGCGGCGTGGACGGGACCTTCGCCGCTCGTCCGATGCCGGTACGCGTAATAGAACTGCACGAGGGTGCCGTCCCCGAGGCGGGCAATCCGCGGGTCCCACCACATCGTGTCGAAGGGATCGCCCTCGAAATCCGAAGCGGCGGAGATGACCTGCTCGCCCCACGTGCGGCCGCCATCGTGCGAACGGAGGTTGCCACCCTTGTAGCGCCAGATCCCCGGCTCGTCATACTCCTTGAACGTCTCGAAGGTCATCAGGACGTCGCCGTCGGGCAGCGCCAGGAGCCCCTGTGACGCGGTCTGTGGAATGGGCTGGCCCGTCAGCGGCCACGTGGCCGACCACGTCGTGCCCGCGTCGCCGGAGGTCGCGAACAGGTTCGCGATCGGGACGAGACCTTCTCCGTCCGGGTTGTAGACCGGCCGCTCGAGGCGCTTGTCGAGCCCGATGATCACCGCGAGCACGGCTCCGCTGGCGAGCTGCGCCGGTCCTGCCCCACGCAGGTCCCAACCGGCGTCGGCCGCATCATCGAAGGGCCTGCCGAGGTCCTCCCAGGTGCGGCCCTCGTCCCGCGAGCGGAGGAAGTGCGGCCGGCCGTCGGCGCTCTCTCGGCGTGTCCCGGCGCGATGCGAGAGGAGGATCGTCCCGTCGGTCAACCGCGCGATGCGCGGCTCACAGGCATGGCCGTAGGGATCGTCGGGCGCGGCTTCGTGGACGACACCCAGGTGCTGAACATCGATCTTCATGCGCTCAGTATGGTGAGCGGATGGACCCCGCTGCGGTCACGCGGGAACGCTACCGTTGCGCAGCCGTTGCTTGGAGGAGGGGTCGGGCGTGATCGAGGTCGTCGATTCGGGGCTGGTCTACCGGAACCCGAAACCGTGGCTGTATTCGAAGCACACCTGGCACCCGACGATCGTGCGGTTCGACGATGGCGAGTGGGTCTGCACGTTCGACATCGCCGCGGCCGATGTCGCCCATGACTACCGCACGTGGCTGACGCGCTCGACGGATGACGGCAGGACCTGGTCCGATCCGGTCCGCGTGTTCCCGGATCCGCCGGGCCGGCCGCAGACGCACTCCGTCCGCATCGCGCGGATCTCCGATGGCCCGGACGAGCTCGTCGCCTTCGGCGGCCTCTACTACCGTGACGACCCGGACGGTCACCTCGTCAACCTGCCCTCCATTGGCTATGTCGACGTTGACCTCATCCTTCTGCGCTCCCATGACCGCGGCCGCACCTGGGAAGGGCCCATGATCATCGAGCCGCCGCTCGTCGGGCCGTCCTGGGAGGTCTGCCACTCAATCGTGGAGCTGAAGGACGGCCGCTGGATCGCCCCGACATCGACGTGGATGGGCTGGAACGGGGACGCTCCCAACGGCATGAACGCGCTCTTCCTCGTGTCGGAGGACAAGGGCCGGACCTGGCCGAGCTACGTCATGGAATTCGACCGCTGGGCAGAGGGGAAGATCAGCTGGGAGCAGTCGGTCATCCAGCTCCAGGACGGGCGGCTCCTGTCGGTCTCGTGGGAGGTCGACAAGGACACCGGCGTCGTCGGCCCCACGCCCTATGCGCTCTCGCCCGATGGTCGGTCGTTCCCCGTCCACGGTCTCACGGGCTTCCTCGGCCAGACTACAAAGCTCACGCAGCTGCCCGACGGTCGCGTGCTGGCGGCCTATCGCCGCAACGATCAGCCGGGACTGTGGGCCACGACCGCCCGAATTGAGGGCGACCGCTGGAACAACCTCGAGACTGCGGCCCTGTGGCAGGGCGCGGATTCGGGTATGCGCGGGGAGCGTTCGCGGGGCGAGGAGCTCGCCACGCTCAAGTTCGGGTTCCCGCAGATGGTCGTTCGGCCGGACGGCGATATCACGCTCGTCTTCTGGTGCGAAGAGGATTGCATCAAGAACATCCGCTGGCTGCGCATTCGCGCGAACTGAACGCCGAGAGGTCCCTGGAGGCGATCCGATGACGAAGACCATGCGCATGGGCCTCTGCGTTCCGCAGGGGTACTTCAACGAATTCGACGGCTGGGACCCGGTCAAGGCCTGGAACCGCATCCTCGAGGTGTCGCGCCTCGGCGCGAGCCTTGGCTTCGAGTCCATCTGGACCGGCGAACACGTCACCTCGAAGTGGGGCGGCCCCGGGTCCACGGCCTTCGACGTCTGGGTCCTGACCACGGCCATTGCGACTGAGGTGCCGGAGGTCGAGATCGGCTTCTCCGTCCTCAATTCGACGTTCTCGAACCCGGCCCTCACGGCAAAACGCGCCGCCACGCTCGATGTCATCACGAACGGTCGCGTCGTTCTCGGTCTCGGCGCCGGCTTCCGGCAGATCGAGGCGGACACCTTTGGGTTCGACTACCCCTCACTCGGCGAGCGGCTCGCCATCCTCAGCGAGCATTTCGAGATCGTCACGCGTGCGCTCAACCACGACGAACCGCCCTTCTCGTTTGAAGGCAGATACGCGCGCGTCAAGGACCTCGACAACGCGCCGCGCGGCGTTCGACGGCCTCGCGTCAAGATCATGGTCGCCGGCCGTGGTCCGAAGGTGACGTTCCCGCTCGCTGTGAAGTACGCCGACATCTTCAACCTGGGCGTCGAGACGCCTGAGCTCGGGGAGATGCTTGCGCTCTTCCACGAGACGTGTGATCGGATGGGTCGGGACCCCTCCACGATCGAGCTGCAGGGTGGCCTCAACCCCAGTGTCGCCTACAAGGGCATGACCAACTTCTACGGCCAGCGGATCATGCAGCCGACGGAGCGCGCCTTCGCGAGCGCCGACGTGATGAACAGCCTGGGCTCGCGCATCGAGGAGATGCAGAAGTGGGGCGAGGCCGGCTGTGACGAGTTCGTGGTCACGCCGCCCGGACTGCACAACTCTGACGAGGCGCTGTACGAGCTGGTCGAGGAGATCAAGGCGGCCGGGATCGAGTTCCCTCGCGCCGGTTGGGGCCCGCGTGTCGGAGAGCCGAAGGCGCCATATCGACCTGAAGCCGCAGTGGCGGCAGCCGGCTGAGGGGCCGGCCGATGCCCGGCGGCGATCCGGGAGACCTCCGCAGTCGGTTGCGGGCGGAGGGGCTGGACGCCGTGGCGTGGTCGAACGAGCCGGGTGACCGCTATGGCGCGCACCACCACGCCTACGACAAAGTGCTCGTCGTTGAGGTGGGCTCGGTGCGCTGGGGCCTGCCCGAGCGCGGGATGTCGATCGAGCTCGGGCCGGGTGACCGTCTCGAGCTCCCTGCCGGAACGACGCATGAGGCGCACGTCGGGCCGGACGGGGTGACCTGTCTCGAGGCCCACCTTTCTGCCGGAACGCTGGACGGGTTGCGGCGGGCCGAAGCGGGCTCGTGGTAGTGGTCGAGGGGCCGCGCGGCGCGGGTCGTGCCGATGTCCCGGGTGTGATCGGGCTCGTTGACGCGGCGATGCGGCAGGGCTCTGACCAGACGATGCTGACCGACTACCCGCTGGTCTACGCCGACGCGAATCTGCCCAACGTCCAGGTGGTCACGGTAGACGGACGGCCTGTCGCCACGGCACCGGTGCTCCCGCGGCGCGTGGAGGGCCCGGGCGCTGCGTTCGGGCTCGGGGTGATCTCGCCGACCGCGACGGACCCGGCGTTGCAGCATCGGGGCTACGGTGCCGCCTGCGTCCGCGAGTGCATCGCGCGGATGGATTCGATCGGGCTCGAGCTCTCGGTCCTGTGGACGCAGGTCGCGACGTTCCCCTTCTACGAGCTGAACGGCTATCAGGCCGTGGAGCGATACGGCGCGACCTACTCGCTCCGACGCGCCGAGGCCGCGCGTTTTGGTGCTCCGGCGGAGCGCGTGTCGACGCTCAGCGATGAACCCGGGCGCCTCGCCCAGGTGCTGGCACTCCATGAGACCGCGGGGCCGGGCATGGTCCGGTCGCCTGACGAGGCTCGGGCACTCTTCGGCCTGCCGAAGATGACCACGTGGCTTGCGCTCGACGGCGATCGCGTCGCCGCGTACCTCCTCGAGAGCCGCGCGACGAACAAGCCGGGCCTCCTCGAGGCGGCCGGCGAGCCCGCTGCGATCGGGGGCCTGGTGGCACGGGTCGTCGGCGGACTGGCCGACGATGCCGCAATCGACCTCCATGTCGGGTTTGCCCCAGACGGCCTCGAGGTGCTCGCGACGGCAGCGCTGGCGGGCCGCGCGCCCGTTCCGTTCGCCGGAAACATGATGCTGCGGCTCAATGATCCCGCCGGCTTCCTCCGGGCCATCCGGGGCTGGCTCGTCACGAATCGACCCGGCGACAGCCGATCCGTCTCGTTCACGGTGGTGGACGCCGGCGTCACGGTTTCGATCGAGTCGCGGGCGTTCGGAGTCGCGATCGGCTCGAAGGTGCTCCCGGGGCATGTCGACCTGACTCGTCGAGACTTGACGTCGGCGCTGTTCGGCGCCCATCCGGATCGGCCCGTAACGGTTCCAGCGCCGCTCGCGTGGCTGCCGCGGTTCCACGTCCCAATCCCGGTTCTCGACCGCAGCTGATCGCGGACCGCCAGGGCAACACCCTGGACTACTCGATGCGCCCCGCCTGGCCGCGCAGGGCCCACAGTTCTGGCGTCAACCCGAAGCAGCCGCGCCCGTCGGGCCGTCGGACCCGGCCGGTCATGAGGTCCTCGTACCAGGGCCGCCAGGTTCGGGCGCCACCATCGTGGTACTCGTTGTAGGGCTTGCCGAACGGCGGTTCGGACGCAGGCCGGCACGACGACAGGAATGCGTCGTGCAGCGTCGGGAACTGGTCGTCGGTCAGACCGTACTCGCGGTACTCCGACTCGACCTGGTGCAGCCACTCGTGCACGTAGCCCTGCTCGGGGTCGGGGTCGGACGCGAGCGACGCCCAATGGTCCGATGGGATGGAACTGAAGCCGGCACCGTCGATGCCGTCGCGACGGCCGGCCGTGCAACCCCAGCCGCAGTGCTCGACGTCGCCGCCGGACGGCCACAGGACGTAGATCGCGTCGTACGGCTTCCCGCCAGAGAGCTCGCGGACGTCGTCGCGGCAGTCTCGTGGACCGGCCCACCAGCGTCCGCCTCCGACGGACGACAGGCTCCGCAACGGCCGCCGCACCTCGACGATGTCGAAGGGCGCCATCGCGGCGTTGCCGTGGCTCCACTCCTCAACTGCCCCCGGCACGCGATTGAGCACTCCGTGGATCACCTCGCGCTCGTCTCGCGACATGACCCGCTGGGTACGCCGGCGCAGCAGACCGGATCCGTACCGGGCGTTGGTCGCGAGATAGATGAGCGCGAGGGTCCGCCAGACCTGCGGACGCCGCTCGATCATCGGCAGAGGTCGATTGGGAGCACGATCACGCGGCCGCAGACGCTGCGGCTACCCTCCGCGGGCGACCGATCCGCAGGGCCATGAACCCCGCAAAGATGGCGATCCAGCCGGCGGCGAGGAACGCACCCGAGTAGTCGCCGGTCGTCTCGCGGAACACGCCGGTCGCCCATGCCGCTAACGCGGCCCCGAACTGGTGCGAGGCAAAGACCCACCCGTAGACGATGCCGACATTCCGCCGCCCGAACGTATCGGCCACGAGCATGACCGTCGGAGGCACCGTCGCGATGTAGTCGAGGCCGAAGAGCACCGCGAAGGCGACGATTCCGAGCGAGTCGCCCACAACTGGCAGCAGCAGCAGGCTGACACCGCGGAACCCGTAATAGATCAAGAGGAGCCGCCGCGGATCGACACGATCCGTCAGCCAGCCCGACGCGATCGTGCCGACGAAGTTGAACGCACCCATGAGCGCGAGCGCGCCCGATGCGACGACGGGCGAGAACCCATGGTCGACGGCATGGCCGATGAAGTGCTGCCCGATGAGCCCGTTCGACGTCGCGCCACACACGAAGAAGGTGATGGCCAGGAACCAGAAGTCGGCCGAGCGGCGCGCGGCTCGCATGACGTGGGGATCGGCATGCTGCCGCGGAATCGGCTTTCCGGGCTCGGCCCCATACGGCTCCGCGCCGACGTCGGACGGGTCGTTTCGCACCCAGACCAGCGCCGGCACGACGAGCGCGAGCGCGATCACCGCGAGGATCAGGATCGCCGACCGCCAGCCGGCAAGCACAGCCGCGGTGGTGAGGAATGGGAAGAACACCAGCTGGCCGGCACTCCCCGCAGCCCCGAAGACGCCGGTGACGAGGCCGCGATCCTTCAGGAACCAGCGGTTGGCGATCGTCGGTCCAAGGACACTTGCGACGAGGCCGGTGCCGAGTCCCGACAGCAGGCCGAAGAACAGGGCCACCTGCCAGATGGTCTGGGCAAGGCTCGCGGCGAAGAGCGAGCCCGATGTGATGAGGAGGCTCGCCACGACCACGGCGCGAATGCCGTACCGCTCGATCAGACGCCCCGAGAGCGGACCGGCCAGGCCGAACACCAGGAGCCCGATGGCGGCTGCAAGCGACAGGCTGCCCGTGGTCCACCCGGGTTCCGCTTCCATCGAGACGAGGAGTGCGCCCGGAGCCGACCGGACGCCGGCCAGTGCAAGCACCACGACCGAGGCAACGGCCACGAGCACCCAGCCGTAGAACACGGGCCGACCACGGAGCACGGAAACGGCAACCCTCTGATGGAACGAGGATGCGAGCCTACCGTCAGCGGCCGACGTCTGCCATACCGGAGGGCCGCACGGTGGGCTTCGAATCAGCCGAGAAGATGCGCTGTCGTCGCCGGGCTTCCGTCGGCCACACTGGGGCTCATGCGCTCCCGTGGCCCACTGCGAACGCGACTGCCGCCGCCGACAGCCAGGTGACAACCCCGGACGTCGAGGCTGCCACCCGGTTCCTCGTCGCGCGATTTCAGGCCGATCCGACGAGCGTCTCGCCACTGGCTGCCGGGGCCTGGTCGGCACCATTCGCGTTCCGCGCCGCCGGCCGCGACCTCGTCGCGCGATTCAGCCCGCTCGACGGGGACTTCCGGAAAGACGCCGCAGCCGCGCGGTTCGCCTCGGCGGCGTTACCCGTGCCGCCCGTCGTCGAGATCGGGGAGGCGTTCGGCGGCTTCTTCGCGATTACCGAACGGCGCTCTGGCACGTACCTCGAGGTTGCCACGGCGCCCGAGGCGCGCCGGCTCGTGCCGGGCGTCCTCGCGATGCTCGACGCAATTCGCAATGCCGACGTGTGGGCGACAACCGGATATGGCTCGTGGGGCGTCGACGAGGTCGGGGCGTACGCCACGTGGAGGGAGGCACTCCTCGCGATCGGCGTCGATCGTCCATCGCTCCGGATCCACGGCTGGAGCGAAGCGATCCGACGGTGGCCACAGGCCGCGGCCGCGTTTCGGGAGGCGATGGCCGCCCTCGAGCTGATCGCGGACGATACGACGGCGAGCCGGAATCTCATCCACAGCGACCTGCTCCACGGCAACGTCCTGGTCGCTGGTGAAGCAGTGACGGCGGTCCTCGATTGGGGCTCCGCGCTGTACGGCGACTTCCTGTTCGACCTCGCCTGGCTGTGGTTCTGGGGCCGATGGTCTCCTGCATGGGCCGACCTCGACTGGCTCGCCGAGGCGACGCGCCACTACGCGTCGATCGGCCTGGATGTCCCCGACTTCGTGCGACGGGTTCGAGCATGCGCGCTCTACATCGGCCTGGACGGCATGACGTATCAGGCGTGGACCGGCCGCGGGTCTGACCTGGCATGGACGGCAGACCGAACGATGACGGTCCTGCGGGAGACCTGATCACGCGCCAATCGAACCATCCACGCTGCGCGATATGCTCGCGGAACCTGGCCGCGCCGGGCCGGGCATGGAGGAGGAGAGGAGCATGGCCGCGAGCGGCAGCCGACGGATGGACATCCCGACCGAGCGCGAGGTCGACACGCTCGCCGGCTACGCGGCGTTCCTCACGGCGCTGGCCGGTGTCGGCTACGCCTTCGCATTCGTGATCGCGAAGAACGCCCTCTCGAGCGCCATCTTCCTGCTGGCTGGATCCGCAATCTCGCTGTTCGTCCTGACGACGGTCTATCGGAGGCTCCGCGACATCGAGCCGGCGATCGCGACCACGGCGTTCGTCTTCGCGGCGATCGGGGCAGCCGGTGCAGCCATCCACGCTGGCTACGACCTCGCGAACGAGCTCCATCCGGATGTCGCGCTCACCGGCTTTCCGAATCCGGTCGACCCGCGGGGCCTGCTCACCTTCGGCGCTTCGGGCCTGGCGCTGCTCATGGGCGGCTTCCTGGTCGCGCGCCGCGCGTCGTTCCCGATGTGGGCGCGGTGGCTGGCGTTCGCTGCGGGCACGGCCCTCCTCGTCACGTATCTCGGACGGCTGATCGTGCTCGACGCGAACAGCCCGTTCGTGCTGGGACCGGCGTTGGTCGCTGGCGTCCTCAGTCCACTCGTGTACATCACCCTGGGGCTGTGGCTGACGGGTGCCCGCGGCCGCGGGGAAGGTTCCGCAGCCGCCTAGCGCGGCGCGTTGGGGACGCGCCATCGGCCGGTCAAACCGTCCGACGTATGCTCGCCGGACCGATGAATGTCGTGTTCCTGTCGCCCCAGTTCCCGCCGAACTGGTACCAGTTCGTTGTCGCACTCCGCCGCGCGGGGGCGAACGTCCTGGGCATCGGCGACGCGCCATACGACGAGCTCAGGGCGGAGCTGCGCGATGCGCTGACCGAGTACTACCGTGCCGACCTCGCCAACTACGACGAGCTTGTGCGGGCGATGGGCTGGCTCACCCACCGCCACGGTCGCATCGACCGCGTGGACTCGCTCAACGAGCACTGGCTCGAGACCGAGGCGCAACTCCGGACCGACTTCAATGTCGAGGGCATTCGGGCCGATTCGGTCGCGGTCGTCAAGCGCAAGTCGCTGATGAAGGAGCGCTTCGAGCGAGCGGGCCTCGTGCCGGCCCGGGGTCGCATCTGTCGGACCGGGCAGGAGGTACGCGACTTCATCGCGGAGGTCAGCTTCCCGGTCGTCGCGAAGCCCGACATCGGCGTCGGCGCCGCACGAACCTACAAGCTCGAGGACGAGGTCGACGTCGACCACTACCTCCTCGACAAACCCGCGACGGACTACATCCTCGAGGAGTTCATCGCAGGCACGATCGTGACCTACGACGGACTCTGCAACCGGCGCGGCGACGTCGTGTTCGCAACGTCGCTGACGTATTCGACGGGCGTCCTCGAATCGGTGAACCAGGGACTCGACCTGTACTACTACGTCGGCCGCGAAATCCCGGCCGACCTGGAGGCGGCGGGCCTGGCCGTCGCGCGAGCGTTCGACGTCCGCGAGCGGCCGTTCCACTTCGAGTTCTTCCGCCTGCGGGACGGTTCGCTCCGGCCCCTGGAGGTCAACATGCGGCCGCCGGGCGGCCCGAGCGTCGACATGGCGAACTGGGCTAACGACATCGACTTCTACCGGGAGTGGGCGAACATCGTGGTGCACGGCACGTTCGAGGCGACGATCACAAGGCCGTACATCTGCATGTTCGTGGCGCGACGGGAGAACCGCCCCTATCTCCGGTCGCACGCCGACGTCGTCGCGGGTCTTGGTTCGCTGCTCGTCGAGCACGGCCGAATCGACGCGATCTTCTCGTCGGCGATGGGCGACTACGCGTACATCCTGCGCGACCCCGAGATGCCGCCGCTGCTCGCGGCGCAGGCAATGATCCAGGAGCGGATCGCGTGAAGCGCGAGGCCCACCGCTGGCACAGCGAAGCGCTCGGGCGCGACATGGAGCTGCTGCTCTACGGCCACAGCGGTCAGCCGCTGCTCGCCTTCCCCTCGCAGGACGGCCGGTTCTGGGACTGGGAGGGCTTCGGGATGATCGATGCCGTCGCCGATCACCTCGAGCACGGCCGACTGACGGTGGCGGCTGTCGACAGCGTCGACGGCGAGTCGTGGACGAACGGAGCGCTGGACCCGCGCGACCGGGCCCGCCGGCACGAGGCGTATGAGCGATATCTCGTGAACGAGGTCCTGCCGCTCCTATCGCTCGTCACCGGCCGCGACCTGGCGTGGGCGAGCGGATGCTCGATGGGCGCCTACCACGCAGCCAACCTGTTCTTTCGGCGGCCGGACCGGCTCGACGGGGTGATCGCGATCTCCGGGCTGTATTCGACGCGCATCTTCGTGGGCGACGCCGCCGGAGACGAGATCTACTTCAACGATCCGCGCGCCTATCTGCCGGGCCTCACCGACGAATGGCACCTCGAGCGCTATCGCCGCAGCGAGATCGTGTTCGCGGTGGGCCAGGGTGACTACGAGGACGAGGCCGTCGCCGACACGCGCGCCATCCAGGAGATCCTGCACGCGAAGGGCGTTCCCGCCACGTTCGATTACTGGGGCCACGACGTGGACCACGACTGGCGCTGGTGGGGCCATATGCTGCGCACCCACCTCGATCGGATGCTCGCGGTCCGGGCCGGCTGACAGGCCACCCCAAGGGAGGCAGCGATGACGACCCCGCCCGGCGCCGCCCGGCCGCTCGAGTTCGGCTTCGCGCCGCCTCCGGGCGACCGGGAGATGGGCCCGATCAACCGCGCGACCTATGTCCGCGACCTCGACGAGCAGCTCCGGTTCGTCACGAGGTACTTCTCGTCGATCTGGACCAGCGACCACGTCATGGAGCACCCGAACTATCGCCACGAATGCTGGACACAGCTCGCGTGGATTGCCGGGCGCCACCCGGAGCCCCTCCTGGGGACGTGCGTGCTCGCGAACTCCTACCGGAACCCGGCACTCATGGCGAAGATGGCGGCGACGCTGCAGGAATTGTCCGGCGGCCGGCTCATCTTCGGCATCGGTGCCGGCTGGCTGGAAGAGGAGTACCGCGGGTACGGCTGGGAGTTCCCGCCGACCCGAGTGCGGATCGAGCAACTCGACGAGGCGTTGCGGCTGACCAAGTTGCTCTGGACCGAGAAGCCGGTCGACTTCCGCGGCCGCTACTACACCCTGGAGCAGGCGATCTGCGAGCCGCGCCCCCAGCCTGCCCCACCGATCATGGTCGGCGGCGACGGCGAGCGGTATCTGCTCCGCGTCGTGGCGGAGCATGCCGATTGGTGGTTCTCGTACGCGTCGTCACCCGAGGTCCTCGAGCGCAAGATCGCCGCGTTGGAAGCGCATTGCCGGGACGTCGGCCGGGCGATCGCCAGCATCCGGATGGCGACGCCACTCACCGTGTATCTCGGGCGGACCATGGCCGAAGCACGAGTGATGGCCGGTGACCAGCCGCCATCGGACCGGCCCGCGTTCATCGGCGACCCCGCGGCATTCCGCGCCCGGCTCGAGGAACTGCACGGTCTCGGCTTCGAGCTCGTCGAGATCCGGTTCGGGCGCCTCTTCGGTCTCGAAGACGTCCAGCTGTTCGTCGACGAGGTTCTGCCGCATTTCCGATGAGCGTGCGGGGTCAGTCCCCGATCACGGCCCAGAGGAGGCCCATCATGATGAAGAAGCCCGAGAACATCGCGATCAGGGCGAGCCCGCCGTAGGGCGAGTTGGCGCCCTCGTGGGGGACGAGCTGCAGCCCGATCCCGAACACGACCGCCCACCCGACGAAGAGCAGCGCGAACAGGATCTTGGCGTTGACGTTGGTGACGCCGCGAACCCAGCCGCGCTTGGCGCGATCTTCGGACGACATCGCCGCCCGCAGGACGATGAAGACGATGAGACCGGCCAGCGCCGTCGCAATCCCGAACGGGATCGGCTGCTCGAAGACGATCGTGAAAAGCTGCACCGACCAGGGCCTCCCGGAGAGCCGCGGCGAACGTCGCGGAGCGCCAGCGACGGCGAAATCCTAGCAGCCGGGCGCTCCTTCCGCCCCTCTGCGGGCCGCAGGTCGCACCTCCGGCATTGCAGTGACTGTTGAAAACTCGGAAAGATTCGTGTTGACAGTGGCACCCCCTGTCGCGCATTGTCGGGCCTCGGCCGCTCAGTGGTGGAAGCGGCATGGGGAGGGGTCGCTCATGCGCAAACGCGCAATGACCTTCTTGGCGGCGATCGGCCTGTTGGCTGCAGCGTGCAGCAGCGCGCCGGCCGCATCACCGAGTGCGGCGCCGAGTGCCGCATCGACTGCGCCATCGGTGGCGCCGTCCTCGGCCGCACCGTCGGTGGCGCCGTCGTCGGCGGCTCCGTCGGTCGCTCCGTCGTCCGCAGCACCGTCCGTTGCTCCGTCCTCCGCGGCACCGTCCGTGGCTCCGTCCTCGGTCGCACCGAGCGCGAGTGCGAGCACCGGTGGCACGGCCGCCGACACCCTGCAGATGCACTGGCTGGGTGACTGCACGTGCATCTGGCACCCGGCTGCGTATGAGACGTTCAGCCAGGCGGTCAACTTCAAGCTGATGTTCAGCAACCTGATCGACCGCGATTGGGCGGCCGACGGGCTCACCTGGCAACCCCGCGGCGACATCGCCGACTCGTGGGAAGTCTCACCGGACGGCCTGACGTGGACGTTCCATCTCCATCCGGGCGTCAAGTGGCATGACGGCGAACCCTTCACGGCGAAGGACGTCGCGTTCACGATCAACCGCGCCCTGATCACCCCGATCCGCTTCACCCGCGCCGCGTGGGAGGCCGTCGCCGGCTCAAAGGCCGTGATGGACGGAACGGCGAAAGAAGCGACGGGCATCAAGGTCATCGACGACAACACGATCCAGCTGACGCTGACGTCGCCCAACTCGGACTACTTCAGCAACCTGGCAGACCCCGAGGCGGCGATCGTGCCGCAGCACATCCTCGAGGCGACCGACCCGAAGGCCGTCGAGACGATCGAGTTCTCGACGGCGAAGCCGATTGGCACCGGCCCCTACAAGTTCATCAAGTACGAGACGGACCAGTACAGCGAGTTCGAGGCCAACCCCGATTACTTCAAGGGCGCCCCGAAGATCGCACACATCTTCGTGAAGCGACTCAGCGGTGACCAGGCGATCGCCCAGCTGGAGTCTGGCGACCTCGACCTGTCCGTCCGCCTCAACCCGGCCGAAAAAGGCCGGCTCGACAAGGTCGCGAACCTCGACGTGCTCTCGACGCCCGGCGTCGGTACGTTCGGGCCGTACTACAACATGCTTCGGCTGACCGACGTCAAGTGCCGGGAGGCGATGGCCTACGCCATCGACGCGCAGGGCATCGTCGATGCGGTGTTCGGGGGCGCTGGCAAGGTGAACAAGGCCGTCACGCCCGGCATGCCGCAGGCGGACGACCAGGTGCTGTACGACTACCAACCCGACAAGGCGAAGCAACTCTTCGAGGAGTGCGGCGCGGGCAAGGGCTGGGACAAGTCGCAGCCGCTCCGGATCCTGTTCGACAAGTCCTTCGCGGGCGTCGAGCAGTGGGTCCCGATCTACGCGCAGAACCTTGAGGCCGCCGGCTTCAAGACCGAGATCAACGGCATGGAGACCACTGCCGCGATCGACGCGTACAACAAGATCGACCAGTGGGAAATCATCATCGCCCAGGGCGGCGATCAGGGGCTTGGCCCCTTCCGCACTGAGAACTACTACGTCCCGTGCGACCTGAAGCAGCCGGCGGTTCAGCAGGCCTACTTCAAGGACTGCAAGATCACCGAGCTCTATGCGCAGGCGCACAAGGAATTCGACCCCGCGAAGCAGCAGGAGCTGTTCAAGCAGGTCGAGAGCATCCTGAACAAGGCCGTGTTCCACACGAGCCTGTTCACGACCAATGCGCTCAGCGCGAAGAGCAAGGGCCTCCAGGGCGTGTCGGTCCCGGCCAACACTCGAGACTTCATCTCGAGCAAGGTCTGGCTCTGGACGCTCACAAAGTAGCGGTCGACTCCTCGTCGACCTGAGTCAGTGCTGACGATGCGTACCCACCGGCCACCCCGCCACCAGGCAGGGATCTGACCGGTGGGTACGTACATCCTCCGCAGAATCCTCATCGCGATCCCGGTCCTGCTCGGGATCACGATCATCAGCTTCGTCGCGCTCTCGCTTGCTCCTGGCGATCCGCTCCTCGCGCGGTTGTCACCGGAGCAGCTGAACCAGATCGCACGCGATCCTCGGATCCTCGAGGAGCGGCGCCACGAACTCGGCCTCGATCAGCCCGTCCCGATCCGGTACGTACGCTGGCTCGCCGGCGCCGTTCAGGGCGACTTCGGGTACTCGCTGAACTCGCACCGGCCGGTCTCCGAAGAGATCGGCAAGCGGATCCCGCCGACGCTGGCGCTGATGGGCGTCGCGATCATGATCGCGATCATGGTGGGGATCCCGTTCGGGATCATCTCGGCGTTAAGACAGTATTCGAAACTCGATTACGGCCTGACGACCATCACGATGCTGCTCAGCAGCACACCCAGCTTCGTGCTGGGGCTGGCGTCGATCTACATCTTCGCCGTGTGGCTGGACCTCTTACCCAGCGGCGGGATCCAGACACTCGGGAAACCGCCGTCGATCCAGGACTTCTTCCTGCACCTGATCCTGCCGGCGCTCGTGCTCGGCCTCGGATCCGCGGCGCCCCTGCTCCGCTATACGCGTGCGTCGATGCTCGAGGTCCTCGGCAGCGAGTACGTCGTGACCGCGAAATCGAAGGGTCTCGCGGGTCGGGTCGTCACGATCAGGCACGCGTTCCGCAACTCGCTGATCCCGATCATCACTGTCGTCGGCCTGCTCCTGCCGGAGCTCGTTGCCGGCGCGGTCATCACCGAGCAGATCTTCGCGTGGCCAGGCATGGGTCAACTCGCCGTCCGGGCCGCGCGCGACCGCGACCCGGCACTGATGATGGGAGTGGTGCTTGTCGTGGGGACGGCCGTCCTCATCACCAACATCCTTGTTGACCTGCTGTATGCCCGCGTGGATCCGAGGATCCGACTTGGCCGAGCAAGCTGAATCGATCAAGCCGTTCGAAACGGCGGGCACCGGCCCCACAGCCGCAAAGCAGGTCCTCACCGTTGAGCACACCTCGCTCAAGCGGGCAGCCTTCCGGCGCTTCCTGCGGCATCGGCTCGCGGTGCTCGGCCTGATCATCCTGTTGTCGGTGATCGCCATGGCGTTCTTCGCCGACTTCGTGTCGAAGAACCCCTACTTCACCGACGTGAAGGCGGTCAACGACCCACCCGGCACCGGCGGTCATCTGCTGGGCACGGACCGGTCGGGTCGCGACGTCTGGGCGCGCATCGTTCACGGCGCGCGCACGTCGCTGACAGTCGGGCTGGGTGCGGTGGCGCTCTACGTGACGATCGGCACCGTGCTCGGCGGCCTTGCCGGCATGCTCGGCGGCTGGGTCGACAACGTCATCATGCGCGCGACCGACACCTTGATGAGCATCCCGACCCTGCTCCTCGTGATCGTCTTCGTCGCCGCCGTCGGCCCGAGCCTGGGATCGGTCGTCGCGGTGATCGGGCTCCTTGGCTGGCCGGGCGCATGCCGTCTCGTTCGCGGGCAGTTGCTCTCGTTACGGGAGTCCGAGTTCGTGACCGCCGCGCGTGTCGTCGGGGTCAGCAACCGCTCGATCCTGGTCAAACACCTCGTACCGAATATCGTCAGCTCGCTGGCCGTCCTCGCGACCTTCGGCGTGGCGAGCGCGATCATCCTCGAGGCGGGCCTCTCGTTCCTGGGGCTCGGTGTGAAGATCCCGATTGCGAGTTGGGGCGAGATGATCAACGCGGCGCAGTCGCCATCGGTGCTCATCGACACGCCGTGGCTGTGGCTGGCGCCCGGCATCGCGATCGCGATCACCGTGCTCGCGGTGAACTTCATCGGCGACGGCCTCCGCGACGCCCTCGATCCGAAGTCCACACGCCGGGCATAAGCCCGACCTCGCGCGGCCGCCGGAGCGCGGGCGTCGTCGTTCCGCGCAGGGATCCCGTCCCGGCCCCGTTGGTCGATCCGCCCTAGCATTCGGCCGATGTTCCCCCGTCGGCGCGACCGGATCGCGGCGCCCTGCGACCGTGGCACGGCGTGACCGCGTTCGAACGAATCGGCGCGTTCGTCGACCGGCGCCGCTGGTGGGTCCTCGCAGCCTGGGCGGTGCTCCTGATCCTCGCGCTCCCCTTGGCGCCCCAGGTCAGCGGTGTGCTGCAGGCCGGCGGGTTCAGCAGTGACCAGCTCGAGTCGGCCCGTGCGCGGCACGCACTCGAGACCGAGCTGGGTCTCCCGCCCTCGGCGCTGGCAGTCGTCCTCCACAGCGATGCCCTGCAGGCGGGCGACCCCGCGTTCGAGATCGCCGCGGCCGCCGCCATCGCGGACCTGGCCACGGCGCCCCACGTGGTGCGCGTCGTGCCCCACACGATCGCTCCGCGCCAGGTCTCGGCCGACCGGCACACTGCCTACGACGTCGTGCTGCTCGACTTCGCGCCCGACGACTCACCGCGTGCGATTCCCATCGTCGAACCGCTGCTGCGGCAACAACCGGGGGTTTCGGCCGTGCTCGCGGGCGGACCCGCGTTCTACGGCGACGTCCAGGCAGTCTCCGAGTCGGACCTGCGCCGCTCGGAACTGATCTCCCTGCCGCTGGCTGCACTCGCGCTCATCGTCGTGTTCGGGTCCCTCGTCGCGGCCGCCGTGCCACTGCTGGTCGGCGGCGCCGCCGTGATCGTCGCGCTCGCGGCGATCTTCCTTCTTGCCAGCGTGACCCCGATGAGCATCTTCGTGTTGAACCTCGCGACGCTGCTCGGCCTGGGGCTCGGCGTCGACTACTCCCTGCTCATGACGAGCCGCTTCCGCGAGGAGGCTGCGGCGCGGACCGGGGGCCGGCGACTGCGGGAGCTCGACGCCGAGGCGCGCCGCGTCGTCGTTGCGGCGTCAGTGCAGGCAACCGTGGCGACGGCCGGTCGGGCGGTCTTCTTCAGCGGCCTCACGGTGCTGCTCGGCCTCGCTGGGATGCTGCTCTTCGAGTTCATGATCCTGCGCTCGGTCGGAATGGCCGGTGCCGTTGTCGTCGCTCTCGCGGTGCTCGCTGCGCTCACGCTGCTCCCGGCCATGCTGTCACTCGTCGGGCCGTGGCTGGACTCGTTCGCCGTGCGCCAGATCGCGGCCACGCCGGACGGCGATGGTCCGTGGGCGCGCCTTGCACGTCGCGTCATGGATCGGCCGGTGGCGGTGCTCATCCCGACGCTCGCCATCCTGCTCCTTCTCGGCGCGCCGTTCCTCCACGTCCGCTTCAACGCACCCGACGCCACCATCCTGCCCTCGTCGGTTCCAAGTCGGGCCTCCTTCGACCTGCTTCAGCAGCAGTTCGGCGAAGGCGAGTTCTCGCCGCTGTCGATCGCCGTTCGTACCTCCGGCGGCGCGACCGAGCCGGCGAACCTCGCCGCGCTCTACGAATGGACACGCCGTCTCGCCGCGGACCCGCGCATCACGCGCGTCGAGAGTCTCGTCGATGTCGATCCGCGCCTGACGCTGCAGCAGTACCAGCTGCTGTACAACGGGCCGGGTGGGCCGCCGGACCGGTACCTGCAGTTGCAACTCGCGGCAACGACGAAGGGCGACCTCACTGCGGTGACGGTCGTGACACCGTACGGCCCGAATCGCGACGAGGGCCGAGCGCTCGTGCACGATCTGCGGACAGGATCCGCCGGTCTCGCGGCACCGCCCGGCGTGTCGATCCTGGTCGGCGGTGGCGCGGCGGAGGTGACCGACGTCGTCAGCCGCATCGGCTACGACTTCCCACGAGCGGGGCTGTTCATCCTGGTCACGACGTATCTGGTGCTGTTCGTGCTCCTGCGGTCCGTCGTCCTGCCGCTCAAGGCGATCGTGATGAATTCGCTGTCCATCCTCGCGTCGTTCGGGGCACTCGTCTGGATCTTCCAGGACGGCAACCTGTCGGCACCGCTCGCGTTCCAGCCGCTGGGTTTCGTCGAGACCAGCCAACCGGTGATCCTGTTCTGCGTCCTCTTCGGCCTGTCGATGGACTACGAGGTGTTCCTGCTCACACGCATGAAGGAGGTCTGGGATCGGACTGGCGACAACCGCGAAGCTGTGGCGCGCGGGCTCGAGCGGAGCGGCCGGATCGTCACCTCCGCGGCGTTGATCGTGGTCGTCGTCGCGGCGTCATTCGCGTTCGCCGACATCGTCCTGATCAAGGCCCTCGGGCTCGGAATGGCGATCGCCGTGGCGCTCGACGCGACGATCGTGCGGGCACTGCTGGTTCCGGCGACGATGCGGCTCCTGGGCCGATGGAACTGGTGGCTCCCGGCCCGCCTGGCGCGGATCCTCGGGCGCCTGCCCGCTCCCGCCCTGGAAGGCGAGCCGGGCCGATGAGTCCCGTGCGTGTCGGGCGCCGCCACACGGGTCGCCGCTTGCCGATCATCGCGATCCTCGGGCTGATGGTCGTCGCCTGCTCTGGCCCCATCCTTGCCAATCCCCCCGCGGATCGCGCGTCCCCGGTCGCCGGCACACCGGCGCCACTCGTGGCCGCGGATCCCCAGCCGGTTCTTCTGCCGCGTGATGACGCGGCGCATCGGCGCCTGACGGAGTGGTGGTACTACACGGGCCATCTCGTGACCGATGCCGGCAGACAGTTCGGCTTCGAATACGTGATCTTCCGCGCCGAGCGCGGTGCGTTCCCGGTGTCCTGGGCGTCGCATCTCGCCCTGACGGACGAGGCGGGCCGGAGGTTCAGCTACGGCCAGCGATCGGAGATCGGGCCCCAGGTCGATCGCAGGGGGTCGGCCGGCAACGCCGCGGGGCCTGGCTTCGACCTCGAGATCAACGGGTTCGACCCGTCCCGCGCCGCCGCGCCGCAGGGCACGCCATGGACCATGAGCGGGTCGGGCGGTCACGACACCTTGCAGGCCGCGCTCTCCGCATCCGAGGCGGCAGCCGCCGGCCAACCCGCGTCCTTCGCGCTCGACCTCGTGCTTGCGACGGAGGAGCCGGCCGTGCTGCACAACCGCGTCGGCTACATCGACTTCGGCGAGGCGGGCGGCTCCTACTACTACTCCCGGCCGCGGATGGCGGCGACCGGCTCGATCGTCGTCGACGGCGCGACGTCAAGCGTCACGGGAACGGCCTGGTTCGACCACCAGTGGGGCGACTTCATCTCCGTCGGCGGCGGCGGGTGGGACTGGTTCGCCGTCAACCTCGCCGATGGCACGGACCTGACCCTGTCGCTCGTCCGCGACGCATCGGGCGCATATCCGCTGGTCTATGGAACGCTCGTGCGGCCCGATGGGACCATCCGTCACCTCGAGCGCGGGGACTTCAGTGTCGACGTGCTGGATCGGTGGACGAGTCCCACGACGGCCACCGACTATCCCGCCGCGTGGCGCATCCGGATCCCCGATGAGACGCTGGACATCGAGCTGCGCCCGACGATCCCGCAGCAGGAGCTCGACACCCGCCCGACGACAGGCGTCGTGTACTGGGAGGGCTCCCAGCAGGTCAGGGCGACACGCGCCGGAGCGCCCGTGGATGGCGAGGCCTACGTCGAGCTGACCGGCTACAACCTCCAGCCGGCGTCGCCGTCGGGCCACTAGGGGCAGTCGGCGTCCAGATGTCCGACGACGGCGATCCGAGGAACTGAGGCGTATCGCATGATCACCTTCAGCGGTCGTCATCGCCGGCCGCCGCCGACGATGCTGAGAAGGGTTGGATGAAGGACAGGACATCGGGCTTCTCGCGCTCGTCGCGCCGCGGGGCGGCGCAGGCCGGCGGTCGGGCCCCGCGAACGACAAAGACTTCGGCACCACCACCTGCCGCGAAGCCGCCGTTCTGGAAGTCGCCGATCGTGCTGCTCACCGGTGGCGTTCTGGTGGTGGCGGTCGTCGCGATCGGCCTGCTGCAACTCGCGCCGGGCAGCGGGCACAGCGGCCCGGCCGCTCCGGGAAGCACGTCGGCGGCCGGCATCTTCGTCCCCGCCGATGGGACGCCAGAGAACATTGCCTTCGGGCGCTCCCTGGGGCGACCGGACGCCCCGATCCACCTGGTCGTCTGGTCGGACTTCCAATGTCCCGCATGCAAGGCATTCGCGGACACCAACGAGCCACAGCTGATCCGCGATTACGTCATCCCAGGCAAGCTGCGCATCGACTACCGGGACCTCGTGATCATCGGTCCCGAATCGAGCGCAGCAGCGGCAGCCGCGCGATGTGCGGACCAGCAGAGCCAGTTCTGGCCGTACCACGACGTCCTGTTCGCCAACCAGCTGCCGGAGAACAGCGGCGGCCTGGGCCCGAAGCGCCTCAAGGACATGGCCGACGCGATCGGCCTCGACCGCGTCAAGTTCGACGCCTGTCTGCCGAGCAACGACCTCTTCAACCAGATCCAGGCCGAGAGCCAGCAGGGGCAGGGCCGCGGCAACGCGACGCCCATCCTGGACTTCGGCACCGTCGTGATCGAAGGGTCGCCGCCATATGACTCGCTGAAGCAGACGGTGGACGGCCTCCTGGCAGTGGCACCATCCGCGTCCGCAACGGGCGCCTCTCCGTCGGGCGCCTCTCCGTCGGGCGCCTCTCCGTCGGGCGCCTCTCCGTCGGGCGCCGCGTCCGCGTCCGCGTCCCCGTAGTGCGCGTGGTCCGTCGAGATCCGCTGACGACGATGCTCGTCGTGGCCAGCGTCGCCGGCCTCGCAATCGCGTCGTACCTGTCGATCACGAAACTGACGAGTGGGGCAGCCGTCTGCCTGCCGGGTGGCGGCTGCGAGACCGTGGCCCTGAGCGAGTACAGCTCGATCTTTGGGATTCCCGTCGCCTATCTGGGGTTTGTGTTCTCGCTTGTCCTTCTCGGGGGGCTGGCGGTGTGGCTTCGACGCCGCGATCGACGGGTCCTCTATGCGCTCTACGCGCTCTCGCTGTTCGGCGTCGTCTTCGTTGCCTACCTCACCTATCTCGAGCTGTTCGTGATCCACGCCGTCTGCACGTGGTGCGCCCTGTACGCAGTCACCGTCGTGGTGACCTTCGCGGCCGTGGCGCTCGAGATGCGTCGCACACCCCGTTGATGAATCTGTCCCACCGCCGTTGTTGAGACTCGGTATCATGTGGCCATGCCATCTGCCGCGCCGCTTCTCGACGCGCTCGCCGACGCCGGCGTCCGCAGCACGGAGCCACGGCGCGCCGTCGCGGAGCTGATCGCCGCGCGACGCGGGCATTTCACGGCGCGGGACCTCGTCGACGACGCGGCGGGTCGCAACCTGAGCGTCGGTCGGGCGACCGTCTTTCGATCGCTCGAGCTGTTCGCGGACCTTGGCCTGGTCGAGCGATTGGACCTGCCGACGGGTGAGCATGCGTACGTCGCCTGTTCTCCCGAACAGCATCACCACCACGTCATCTGTGCGTTGTGCGGCCGTTCGAGCGGCGTCGACGACGCCGGTCTCGCGATCGTGGCCGCGCGGATCGAGCGCACCACGGGCTACCGGATCGACGGCCACCGCCTGGAGCTGTTCGGGCGCTGCCCGGACTGCCTGGCGACGGAGCGACGCGCGAGGCAGCGGGTCTGATGGCGGGCGTGAGGTCGAGGGCCGCAGCCGCCACGCTGATCGTCTCCGTCCTCGCGGCAGCGTGTTCCGGTGCGGGTGCCGGTGGGGGTCCGACAACCCCAGGGCCAGCGGGAACCCTGCCAGTGATCGCCTCAACGACCGTGTTCGCTGACATGGTCCGCAACGTCGGTGGGGACCTTGTGTCGGTCGCCAGCCTCGTCCCGGCCAATGCCGACGTGCACACGTTCTCGCCGCGCCCGTCGGACATCCGGAATCTCGCTGCCGCCAGGCTCGTGGTGATGAACGGGCTCGGGCTCGACGACTGGCTCAAGAAGACCATCGATAATGTCGCGACGAACGCGCCGGTGATTCGGCTCGCCGAGGATCTGCCGGGGGCCGATTACCTCTCGGGTGAGGACGCGAAGGGTCCCCCCAACCCACACCTCTGGCTCGACGTGTCGTATGCCGAGGGCTACGCCGACCGGATTGCCGCCGCGCTCGCGTCAGTCGATCCCGCGCATGCAGCCACATACGAGCAGAACCGGCTCGCGTACCGCCAGCGGCTCGCAACGCTCGACAACGATGTGACCAACGCGCTCGCCGCGATACCGGCCGCCAACCGGCGCTTTGTCGCCTTCCACGACGCCTTCCCCTATTTCGCGCGGCGCTACGGACTCGAGATCGTCGGGGTCGCGGTGCCTGCGCCGGGACAGGATCCGTCGGCCGGTTACACGGCAGAGTTGGTCGATGCGATTCGGGGGGCCCACGTGAAGGCGATCTTCAGCGAGGCGCAGTTCCCGCCCAAGCTCGTCCAGCAGCTCGCGTCGGAGACCGGCACGACCGTCGTTGCGACCCTCTACGACGACTCAGTCGGCGACGCGCCGGTGAACTCGTACGAAGGCATCATCCGCTGGGATACCGACGAGTTCGTGAAGGCGCTGTCGTGACCGTCCCCAGCCGCGCCAACGCCGAACGCTCGGCCGCGGCAACCTACGAGCCTGTCCCTGCCGCCGGACGCCGGGCGGCCCCGCTGCTGCCGACGCCGCCGATCGTCTCCCTGCGTGACGTATCCGCGGGCTATGACGGCCGGGCAGCGATCGACTCGATCTCGCTGGACGTCGGTGTCGGTTCGCTGGTCGCCGTTCTCGGCCCCAACGGCGGAGGCAAATCGACGGTACTCAAGGTGGTGGCCGGACTGCTGCGGCCGTGGTCGGGGAGCGTTGAGGTCCTCGGCGCAGCGCCGGGCCGCGAGGCGCACCGCGTCGCCTACGTGCCACAGGCCGAGCTCGTCGACTGGATGTTCCCGGTCACCGTGTGGGACGTCGTGATGATGGGCCGCTACCCGAGGCTCGGGCCCGTCCGCCGGCCGAGCGCCGCCGATCGAGATGCGGTCCATGAGGCGCTGCATGCCGTCGGGATGGCCGAGCGCGCGCGCACGCAGATCGGGTCGCTGTCCGGCGGCCAGCGGCGTCGGGCGTTCCTCGCGCGGGCCCTCGCGGCCGATCCGGAGCTCTATCTGCTCGACGAACCCGTGACCGGCGTCGACATCACGACCCAGGAGGACCTCATGCACGTCCTCGAGGCCGAAGCCGTCCGCGGCAAGACGATCGTGGCCACGACGCACGATCTCGCGGCGGCGTCGCACCACTTCGACCGGCTCATCGCCGTGAACCGCACGATCGTCGCGACCGGTTCGGCGGGCGAAGTCCTGGCGTCGGACGTCCTTGCGCGCATCTACGGCCCGCACCTGGTCATGCTCGGCGGCCAGGCGATCCTCTTCGACGACGCACATCACCACGACACCGAGGCCCACGGCGAGCCCGGCCACCATCACGACGACGAGCGGCCGGCGCTGTGAACGCGATCCTCGAGCCGCTCCAGTTCGAGTTCTTCCTGCGGGCGCTCGTCGCGTCGGCACTCGTCGGCGTCGTCTGCGCGGTGATCGGCACCTACATGGTCCTGCGCGGCCTCGCGTTCATGGGCGACGCGATCAGTCACTCAGCCTTCCCCGGCGTCGTGTTCGCCTACCTCCTCGGGACGTCGTTCTATCTCGGGGCGGCCGTTGCCGCAGTCGCCACGGCACTCGCCATCGGCTGGGTCACGCGGCGCGGCAATCTGCGCGGCGACACCGCCATCGGCGTGCTGTTCGCCGGAATGTTCGCGTTCGGAGTGTTCCTCTTCAGCCGTATTCCGAACTACGTCGGCGACCTGTTCGGGTTCCTGTTCGGCGAAGTCCTGGGAATCTCGACGAGCGACGTCATCGCGCTGAGCATCCTCGGCATCGGCGTCCTGCTCGTTGTCGCGGTCTTCTGGAAGGAATTCCTCTACTCGACGTTCGATCCGCTGGGTGCCGCGGCGTCGGGCCTGCCGGTCGTGCGCCTGGAGTACCTGTTCCTGGCGCTCCTGGCGCTGACAATCGTCGTCAGTCTCCAGGCCGTGGGGATCATCATGGTCGTCGCGATGCTCGTGACGCCCGCGGCGACCGCTCAGCTACTGACCCTGCGATTCACGCGGCTGGTCGCCGGTGCAATCGCGGTTGGGCTGGTCGCGCCGATCATCGGCCTCTATCTCTCGTACTGGTTCGACGCCGCGAGTGGCGCGACGATCGTGCTCGTGGAGACGATCGTGTTCCTGATCGCATTGCTCCTCGGGCCGCGGACCGGGGTGTTTCGACCACGAGGCGCCGTTCGGTCGTAGTCGCCGCGGCGTCCGACGGAGCCGAAGTCGGGCGCAGGGCGGCGCCCGCCGGACCCATGCCTGACCGTACGCCCGCCCCCGGCCGCGGGTCAGCCGAGGGCCACCGACAGCTCCTCGCCCGTGGGCATCCCTTCGCGCGCTCCGGGCTGCAAGGTCGCGAGGCCGGCCGCGACCACCGCGCGGCGAACGGACTCCTGGAGTGCGAGGCCGCTGAGCATGCCCTGCGCGAGAGCGCCATTGAAGGCATCGCCGGCGCCCGTCGTGTCCACGGCCAGCGCGCGAAGCGCTGGAATCTTCGAGACCCGAGGGTCATGACCGGCCCGTTCGACCACCAGCGCACCGGCCGGGCCGAGTGTCACGACGACTGCGACCGCCGGTCCTTCGCCCTCCGCATTCGTCTCGAGGAGCGCACGGGCCTGCCGTTCGGCCGCTTCGCCGGCGGCGTTGATCCGCCCCACGCGTCCAGACTCGTCACTGACGAGGATCGCGAGCTCCGTGCGGTTGGGCGTCAGGACATCGGCCAGGCCAAATGTGCTGCGATCCAGGAGGGCGGCAGGTGCAGGGTTGAAGATCGATCGCGCCCCGGCCCGACGGGCAGCCAGCAGACCGGCGCGCGCGGCGGCCGTCGCGATCTCGTGGCTCACGAGCACGACGTCGTCGGGACCGACCGCCAACCGTGCCAGCGACGCGGTCACGTCGGCCGGTCCGACGGCACCGTTCGCGCCCGGCGCGACCGCGATCATGTTCTCGCCGCGCGACCCGACGAGGATCAGTGCGACGCCCGTCGGGACGTCGTCAATCCGGCGCAGCTCGGTGGTCCCGACACCCTCCGCAGCGAGGGCGGCTGCGGCCGATTCGCCGAATGGGTCGGACCCAACGGCCCCGACGAACTCCACCTGGGCGCCCAGCCGCTGCGCGGCGACTGCCTGGTTTGCAGCCTTGCCGCCGTGATGCTGGCCGAAGATGCCGTCGCCGACGGTCTCGCCTTCGCCGGGCAACCGAGCGACACGCGTGACCAGGTCGACGTTGATCGACCCGACGACGATGACGCGCCCGCTCACCCCGTGATGAATTCGCCGCCGTCGACGCCGATCACATTGCCGGTCACAAAGCCGAACGCATCCTCGCTCAGGGCGACGATCGTGCGGGCCACGTCATCGGGTGTTGTCATCCGGCCCGAGGGGTTGCGCCTGTTCGAGGCTTCGATGATCGCGTCGTGCTCGGGGATCTTCATGAGCGCTGGCGTGATCGTGACGCCGGCGCGGATGGCATTGACGGTGATGCCGGTTCCGCGGCGCGCCAGCTCCATTGCGAGCTGGCGGCAGTGCGACTCGAGGGCGGACTTCGCGGCCGAGACCGCGCCGTACGTCGGCACCACCCGCGTCGATCCCTCGGACGTCATCGCGTATACGCGCGAGCCCTGCTCGAGCAACCCGGCCCGGACGAGGTCCTGCGTCCAGTACACGAGGCTGTTCGCCATCACGTCGAGCGTCATCTCGAGCTGCTTGCGGCTGACAGCCTGCTTGGGCTCGTCGGCGATGAAGGGCAGCAGCGTTCCGAACGCAAGCGAGTGCATGAGGATCCGGACATACGGCCGCGCGCCCTCGGCACGGCGCCCACCGAACCGAGCCTGCAGGTCGGCGATCGCCGCGCCCCGCTTCTCGTCGTCAGCGGCGTTCATGTTGATGAACACCGCCTGTCGGCCGGCGGCCTGGATCCGAGCCTTGACGTCTTCGACGTGCGTCAAGCCAGCCCGGAAATCGAGATGAATGCCGGCGATGTGGTAGCCCGCCTGTGCCAGGGCGACGGCCGTTGCCTCGCCCATCCCGCTCGAAGCGCCGAGAACCAGTGCCCAGCGCTCGCGGTCATCGGTCATGGAATCCCTCCACCGGCTGTCGATCTGCGCGGCGAAATCTAGCAGCGCCTCGAATGGACTCCGTGCGTTCCGTGCAGAATCGCACGGACCTACGCTGGCGAACGGTCGTTCAACTCCGCGAGGATCTCCGCCGTGTGCTCTCCGAGGAGCGGCGGGGCGCGATCCGGGAGCCTGGTCGAGTGATCGAGCTTGATCGGCGAGCCGACCTGCCGGATCGGGCCGAGGACCGGGTGCGCCACGGTCACGTCCATGCCCCGAGCGCGTGCCTGCGCAGATCCGACCGCCTCGGCGATGTCGTTCACCGGCCCGCACGGCACGTCTGCGGCATCGAGGACAGCAAGCCAGTCGGCTGCAGAGCGGGCGGAAAGGCGCGCCGCGATCAACGGCCGGAGCGCGTCTCGGTTCGAGACCCGATCGGCGTTCGTGGCAAAGCGAGGGTCGGCGGCTAGGCCCGACAGGCCGATCGCGTCGCAGAACCGCGGCCACTGGCGCTCGCTGCCCACCGCGACAACGATCGGCCGATCCGCCGTTTCGAACAGCTCGTACGGGACGATGTTCGGGTGCGCGTTGCCGCGGCGAGTGGATTGGCTGCCGGAGACGAATGCGTTCTGCGCCTGGTTGATGAGCAGCGCGAGGGTGGACTCCAGCAGCGACACATCGACGCGGACGCCCGCGACCGGTGGCGCCCCGCGAGCGTCTGCGGTCGCGCCTGCGTCTGCGGTCGCGCCTGCGTCTGCGGACCCTCCGGCGGACCGGCGACCGGCAAGCGTCGCGAGAATCCCGATCGCGGCGAACAGCCCTGTCGCGACGTCGCTGATCGCCACGCCCACCTTCATCGGCTCGCCACCCAGTTCCGCGGCGACACCGGTCACCGACATCAGGCCGCCGACCGCCTGCGCCACGAAGTCGTAGCCCGGCTTGTCGCGGTCAGGGCCGGCGGCCCCGTAGCCGGAGATGGCGGCGTGGATGAGCCGCGGGTTCAGGGCACGCAGCGCCGCATCACCGAACCCGAGCCGTTCCAGGCCGCCCGGCCGGAAGTTCTCGACGAACACGTCGGCCGTCGCCAGCAGGCGCTTCAGCGTCGCCGCGCCGTCAGCGGTCCGGAGGTCGAGCACGATCGAGCGCTTGTTGCGGTTGACGGCGAGGTAGTACGCGGCCGTGCGATAGGGCCCGTCGCCGACCCATGGCGGGCCCCATGACCGGGTCCCGTCACCCTCCGGTGGCTCGACCTTGATGACGTCGGCCCCGAGGTCGGCCAGCACCATCGTGCAGTAGGGGCCGGCGAGGACCGTCGAGCAATCGATGACACGCAGCCCCGAAAGGGGCTGCGCAGGCTGGTTGCCCTCCAACGACGAGGCTACGCGTCCGTCGCGGCGGGAACCACGCCGGCGGACCGGGCGCTCGAGGCCGCGCTTGCCGCCCGGCGTTGAACGAGTCGATCCAGCCGCGCGAGGTATGGCGGCGACGGGATGGTCTCGAGCAGAGCGCGCGCGTCGCGTTCCGCCGCCACCACTGACGGATCGCCGTCTGGAGCGGTGGCGACGACCGCCATCCACGCCATTGCCTCATCAAACCGGAGCCGGCGATCCGAGAGCCAGCGCGTGACGCCACCGAAGGCTGGGAGCGCCGCGTCCCAGCGACCTTCCAGCGCATCGAGGCCCGCCTGTGCGACCTGCGCCTGTGCGTCGAGCGTCGGCCCGCGCATCCCGGTGGCCGCCAGTTCATGCAGCGCCTCGCGAACCCGGTCCGTGTTCCCGGCGAAGACGGCAATCCGCGCCGCAAGTGTCAGCGAGTTGGGCGCGTTGCCGCGACTCACCCGTGCCAGCGCCAGCGCGTGCTCGTGGACGGTGTCGTCGTCGCCGTCAGCCGCCGCCATCCACATCTCCGCGAGCATCAGGGTCGGTTCGTGTCCGGGTTCGCCGGCCTCGACCAACCTCTTCAACTCCGCGACCCGCGCGTCGCTCGGCCGCCCCAGGACACTGTCGACGACCACGAGCTCGCCGAGGATCGCGGCACGGCTCGTGCCGGCCAGTTCCATGCCGAGAAGCTCATCGAGAGCGGCCAGGGTCCAGCCGAACTCACCTGTCGGGACCGCTGCCTCGGCGCTGTTGCCTGCCACGATCGCGAAGGTGTGCCTGAGCCCGAGGCGCTTCGACAATTCCGCCCCGCGCCGTCCCGCCTCGACGGCCGCATACGGATCGACGGCCGGCAGATTGGCGGTCAGGTTCACGATCGCCCGCGTGACCGTCGGCGTCTGACCAATGGAGTCGGCCAACCGTTCCGCTCCCTCGAGCAACGCGATGCCCTCCCGCACCCGCCCGGCACTCGAGAGCGCGATGCCCTTCGTCACGAGGAGGTCTGCGATCGTGCCGACCATGCCCAGCCGCTCGGCCTCCGCGAGCGCCCGGTCAACCCGCTCGAGCGCTGGTTCGAACTGTTCGGAAAAGCCCAGGGCACGGGCAATCTGGCCGTTCAGGCGTACCAGCAGCTCCGCGTCGCCCAAGGCTTCCGCCTCCGCGAGCACACCCTCGAGGGCGGCCAGGCCGGGCTCCGGGTCGAACCGCGACACGATGGATTGCCCGAGCGCCGTGGTGGCGCGAACGACCCCTCGTGACTCGCCGGCGGCGCGATAGGCCTCGACGGCCTGCCGGAGCGCCGCCTCAGCCGCCGGAAAGGAGCCACCGAGGAATCGTTCCTGCCCGATGCGCTCCAGCACCTCGCCACGCTCTCCCTGATCAGACGTCACATCGAGCGCGCGCGTCAGGTACGCGACGGCCTGTTCGTGCGAGCCGAGGGCCGACGCGCGGTCCGCGGCGGCGCGCAATGCGATGCGCGCCTGCGTGGCGACCGAATCCGCTTCGGGGCCGGGGGGCGATGCAAGGTAGGCATCGACATAGTGCGTCGCGAGGACGCCCATCTCCTCGTCGCCGAGCGATTCGAAATACCGGGCCGCCGCGAGGTGACGTGCCCGGCGGTCCTTCTTCGAGACCATCGCGTACGCGACCTCGCGGATCAGCGCCTGCGTGAAGCCCCATTGGCCGCGCTCGGGGGAACGCGGATCGGTGTCGACGGCGAGGATCTCCCGGCGCGCCAGTGCGCGCAGCCGCGGCTCGAGGATCTCCGCCGGTTCGCCGCTGAGTGCCGCGAGCGCAGGCAAGGGGAAGGTCTGGCCGAGGACGGCGCCGTCCTGCAGCAGCGTTCGGTCAGCTGGCGGCAGGGCATCCAGGCGGGCGGCAATGAGCGCGTGGAGTGACTCGGGGACGGCGAGCGTCGCGAGGTCGGCCGTTGGACGGTAGGCCTCGCCGACCCGTTCGAGACGGCCTTCCGCGACCAGCATCCGAACGGTCTCCACCGCGTACAACGGCACTCCGCCGGCACGCTCCAGGATCGCGTGTACCGCGGCGTCGGGCAGCCCGGGCACGAGGCCAGCCAGCAGCTGCCGCATTGCCGGCTCGCCGAGGGGCTGGAGGCTCAGCGCGACGAAGTTGCGCCGGCCGGCGCCCCACTCGGGGCGGCGCTCGAGAAGCTCGGGCCGGGCGAGTGTCACCACGTACAGCGGGTAGCCAGTCGACCATTCCAGGAGGTGGTCGATGAAATCGAGGAGGCCCTGGTCCGCCCACTGCAGGTCCTCGAACACAAGGGCGGTCGTCGCCTGCGTTGCGATCCGCTCGAAGAACGTCCGCCAAGCGGCGAACAGTTCGTCACGGCCGCCGGCCGGCGCCTCGCCGAAGCCGAGCAGGAACAGGAGCGCCGGCTCGATCCGGCGGCGATCGGTCTCGTCGGGCACGAACTCTTCGAGCGATGCGCGGATCCGCGCCCGGCTGGTCGGTTCGTCGTCGTTCTCGACGAGCCCCGCGCGTCGCCGGACCATCTCGCCGAGCGCCCAGAACGTGATGCCTTCTCCATACGCCGGCGACCGGCCCTGATGCCAGTACACGGTCTCGAGCAGGCCATCGACGTACTTCAGGAACTCCCATGCGAGGCGGCTCTTGCCGATGCCGCCCTGGCCCGTCACGGAGATCAGGCGTGCCCTCCGCTCGCGAGTCGTCGCATGGAAGAAGTCCTTCAGGAGCCGAAGCTCGTCGTCACGCCCGACGAACGGAGCCTCGAGTCCTTCCGAGCGGCCTTCGCCGCCGCGTTTCGCGACTACACGCAGCGCGCGCCACGCGGGCACCGGGGCTGCCTTGCCCCGCAGCACCTGCTCGCCGGCCTCCTCGTACGCAATCGCCTGATTCGAGGTGCGATGCGTTGCTTCGTTCACCAGCACGGTCCCGGGCGGCGCGACGGACTGCAACCGACTCGCCGTGTTGACCAGATCCCCCGCGACCATGCCCTGGTTCGTGGCGCCGATCGTCACGGTCGCCTCGCCGGTGAGGACGGCTGCCCGCGCCTCCAGACCCCGTCCGTCGGCGCCCGAATCCAGGTCCCGGACCGCATTGACTAGGTCGATCGCCGTGCGGACCGCCCGCTCGGCGTCATCCTCGCGCGCCGTCGGCGTTCCCCAGACGGCCATCACGGCATCGCCGATGAACTTCTCGATCGTGCCGCCGTAACGCTCGACGATCTCGCGCGCGGCCTCGAAGTACCGCGTCAGCAGGTCGCGCACGGCCTCACTGTCGCGGTCGGCGGCCAGGCTCGTGAACCCGACGAGGTCGGCGAACAGGACGGACACGAGCCTGCGTTCCGTGGCCGCGCCCTGACCTGCGGCGCGGCTTCCACCGGTCTCGGTCGCCGGGTGACTCGCGGACGTCTGGGCGCCGTTCGCGTTGGCACGCGAGACTGCGTCGGCGCTCGGGGCGGCGTTCGTCGGCCCGTCGAGTCGAGTGCCGCAGGAGTTGCAGAACCGGGAACCCGGTGGGTTGGTCTCTCCGCAGTTGGGGCACGGCGTGGCCAATCGCGCTCCGCAGGCGTTGCAGAAGCGCGCTCCGGCAACGTTCTCGGTCGCGCAGTTGGGACAGATCACGCCGGCACCCCCGTGATCGGACGAACGCACGCAGCGTACTCAATCGTGGCGCCGATGTCGCCGGTTGCCTCGGGGCAACTGAATCAGGCGGGCGTCGCCTCGGGCTGGCTGATGTCCGCGATCGTGGCGTTGGTCGCGGCGAACAGGTCCGACGCCGCCATGTGCACGTTCACACCCCGAGCTCCGCCGCCGATGGACACCACGTCGCGGCCGCTGAGCGACACGTCGGCAACGACCGGCCACGGCCGCTTCGCGCCGAACGGGGTGATCGTGTAGCGCTCGTAGCCGGTGACCTCGCGCGCCTCGTCCGCATCCGGCAGTGACAGCCGCGATACGCCCAGGTGAGCTCGCAGTTTCGGCCAGTCAAACCGACGACCCGCAGGCACGAGGACAAAGAGGTAGTCGTCCTCGCCGCGGCGGACGACGATCGTGCGGATCAGCGCCCCGAGGTCAATCCCCTGGAGGTCGGCCGCTTCCTCGGCGGTGCGTGCAGCCTCCGAGCGAACGATTCGATGTCGAACGCCGGCCGCGGCAACCGCGTCGAGCGCCGGCGTCGACTCCGTCAGGACACCCCTCCCGTCGACGACCCGATCGACGCGGCCACGCCAGTGCCGTTGGCCGTTTCGGCGGCCGGAAGATGCATCGGGGCGGCCGACACGGCGTGCGCGCGCAGCATCGTGTCCAGCCGGTGAACGAACGGGGTCGCGCCAAGGCCGACCAGGATCTCGCGCGCTTCGACTACGGCCGCCGCGGTGTCCGCGTCGTCAACCCCGAGGCTGCGGGCAGCATCCATCGCCGTGAGCGCGAGGTCGAACCTGCAACCCAGCTCGCGCCAGCCGCGGAACGCGTCTCGGAACAGATTGACCGCCTGCGGCGTGCGGCCTTCGAGCCCGGCCAGCGCGGCTCGCATCGTGGTTCGCTCGAGTTCCAGCGCCGGCCCATGCTGCGCGGACGCCACGTGCCGCTCGAGGGCCTGCTCCAGGAGTGCTGGGTCGCCCATCCAGGTCGCAGCACGCGCGCCGAATGCGATCGGAGCGGGGCCATTCACCCAACTGAAGCGCGCGGCCTCCAATGAAAGGTCGTGCGCCCGCTGCAGATCGCCCACAGAGAGTGCCACTGACGCCTGCGCTCGCCGCAGGTCCGCCCGATTCTGAGGGTCGGTGTCGTCGGCAAGCAGCGCTTCCAGGGAGCTGAGCATCTCGCCGACCTCTTCGCCCTGGTACGCGAGGATCGGCACGAGATTCTGGCTGATGATCGCGAGGTCGGGCCGTTCGAGGTCGCCGGTGAGAGCGGATTCGAGTTCGGTCCTTGCCCACTGCCAGTCGCCGAGCCGGAGCGCCGCCAATGCCGCGTTCGAAAGGAGAACGATGCCCTCGGACCGGCGGCCGTAGCGGCGCGCGACCTCCATGCCCGGTTTGGACGCCGCGAGCGCGGCCCGCGGATCGCGCCACCAGAACGTTCCCCCGAGATTGATTCGCGCCCGGAGGATCGAGCTTACGAATCCGCGCGCCTCCGCGAGTCGGAGCGCCGCCTCCAACGCGCCCGCGCCTTCATACACTCGGCCACTCAGCGCATGCCCCATCCCGCGCGTGATGAGCGTGTCCGCGATGATCGGAAGGAGATCCAGACGCTCGGCGGCCGCGAGGACGCGCTCCGCGATGGCCTGGGCCCGGGCGAAATCCTCGGAGTAGTAGGCGGCGCGCGCGAGCTGTCCGTTCAGGGCGACGACATTCGGGTCGTCCACGAGGTCGTCGAACTCGGCTCCGGCGGGGTCCAGCACGGTCATGGCCGCCTGCGTGTCGTAGGACGTCAGCAGGGTGCTGCCGAGTGCGGCCGTGGCGCGCGCCGCCGCAGAACGATCGCCGCGAGCGCGATGCGTTTCGATGGCTCGGCGAAGGAAAGAATTTGCTTCCTCGTGCCGCCCCGCCGCGGACGCGGAGGCCCCGGCCCGCTCCAGGAGCTCCCCCAGTTCGACAGGGTCCGTCGTGACGGTGACGGCCTGGCGGAGATAGGCAACAGCCTGGTCGTGCGATCCCAGGCCCGCGGCACGCTCCGCGGCTCCTCTCAGGGCGAGGCGTGCCTGCACCGCGACCGCGTCCGCTTCGGGGCCGGGCGGGCTCGCCTCGTACGCGGCGAGGTAATGCGTTGCCAGGGCGCCCGCCAGCTCGTCATCGCCGATCCCTTCGAAATAGCGCGCCGCGGCAAGGTGGCGCGACCGGCGATCGCGCTTCGCGAGCGTGGAATACGCGACCTCTCGAATGAGCGCCTGGTTGAAGCCGTACTGGCCGCGCTCGGGCGATCGCGGGTCCGTGTCGAGCGTGAGCACTTCTCGCCGCGCGAGGTCGCGAAGACGAACGTCCAGGGCGTTCGGAGACGCGCCACTCACCGCGACCAGCGCGGACGTCGCAAACGTCTGGCCCAACACGGACGCGTCCTGCAGGATCGCCCGATCGGCCGGATCGAGCGCGTCGAGGCGCGCTGCGACAAGCGCCTGCAGGCTCTCGGGCACTTTGAGCGTCGACAGGTCGCCGACCGGCCGGTAAACGCCTTCCGCGACCTCGAGCCGCCCCTCGGCGACGAGCATCCGCACCGTCTCCACCGCGTACAGCGGGATCCCGCCCGCCCGTGCCAGGATCGTCCGCGTCGCCATCTCCGGGAGGCCCGGGACCAGTCCAGCGAGCAACTCGCGCATCGCGGGTTCCGAGAGCGGCTCGAGGGAGACGGCGATGAAGTTGCGCCGGCCCGCTCCCCAGCCGGGCCGCCGATCGAGCAGCTCAGGTCGCGCGAGCGTGACCACGAGGATCGGAAAGCTCTTCGACCAGTCCAGGAGATGGTCGATGAAATCCAGCAGGCCCGTGTCGGCCCAGTGGAGATCCTCGAAGACGAGGACGGTCGGGCCACCGGCGGCAACACGCTCGAAGAACGTGCGCCAGGCTGCGAAGAGTTCCTCTCGACCTCCCGACGGGCCGGCGCCGATGCCCAGCAGGAACAGGAGCGCCGGCTCCACCCACCGCCGCTCCGCCTCATCCGGCATGAACTGCGAAAGGGTCTCGGCGATGCGCTGGCGGGTCGTCGCCTGATCGTCGTTTTCGGCCAGGTTGGCTCGGCGCCGCACCATCTCGCCCAGCGCCCAGAAGGTGATCCCTTCGCCATAGGCGGGGCTGCGCCCCTGGTGCCAGAAGATCCCCTCGAGCAGGCCGTCCATGTACTTCGAGAACTCCCAGGCGAGGCGGCTCTTGCCGATGCCGGCCTGACCCGTGACCGAAACCAGCCGGGACTTCCGCTCGCGCGCCGTCGCGTGGTACGCGTCCTTGAGGTAGCGCAGCTCGTCGTCTCGTCCGACGAAGGGCGCCTCGAGACCCTCCGTTCGATTCCGCCCGCCGCGTTCGGCAACCACCCGCAGCGCGCGCCAGGCCGGCACAGGGGAGGCCTTGCCCTTCAGCATCTGCTCCCCAGCGGATTCGAACAGGATCGCCCGGTTCGACGCACGTTCTGTCGACTCGCCCACCAGCACGGACCCCGGAGGCGCGACCGCCTGCAATCGGGACGCGGTGTTGACGAGGTCGCCGGCGACCATGCCCTGGTTCGTCGCACCGATCGTGACCGCGGCTTCACCGGTCAGAACGCCGGCGCGACATTCCAGCGCCTCGTCGCCGGCCTGACGACCAAGCCGTCGCACCGCTTCGACGAGTTCGAGCCCGGCTCGTACCGCGCGTTCCGCGTCATCCTCGAGGGCGACTGGCGTTCCCCACACTGCCATCACCGCGTCGCCGATGAACTTCTCGATCGTGCCGCCGTACCGATCGACCAGATCGCGTGCGATGTCGAAGTAGCTGCTCAGGAACTCGCGCACCTGCTCGGGGTCGCTTCCATCGGAGCGCGCCGTGAAGCCCACGAGATCGGCGAAGAGAACGGTGACGAGGCGGCGTTCCGTCGTCGGGGTCGTCAGCGAGGCCGTCGCGGGGGACCAGTCGCCCGCCCCGGCAACGCCGGATGGGCCGGCCGGCGGCAGTCCCGCGTTCGGCGCCATGTCCTCCTCGAGCCGGTTGCCGCACTCGCCGCAGAACCGAATCGTGGGGCCGTTCGCAAAGCCGCAGACTGCACACGTCCGGGCCAGGCGCGAGCCGCACTCGCCGCAGAACTTCCGGCCGGGCTCGTTTCCCGCACCGCACGTCGGGCAGGTCACCGGTGACTCCTCGCGCGTGATGAGCGTATTGACGCCCTCGAAGCGTACCCACTGGTCGGGGAGCCGTCGAATGCCGCGCCCCGACTGGATCGCGATCTCCGCGGCGATTTCCTAGCATCTTGCGCATGGATGACTCTGACATCGCACGGCCCCGACATCGGCTCACCATGATGACGGTGCACGCCCATCCCGACGACGAGACGATCGGGACGGGCGGCGTCATGGCGAAGGCGGTTGCCGACGGCCACCGCGTTGTCCTCGTCACGTGCACCCGCGGCGAGATGGGCGACATCGTCGTGCCGGAACTCGATACACCCGAGAACCACCGACGCCTTGGAGAGCTTCGGGCCGCGGAGCTCGAAGGCGCGATGGCCGAGCTCGGCGTCACCGAATGGGACAACCTTGGCTACCGGGATTCCGACATGATGGGTCGGGCGGGCAACCAGGATCCGCGGTGCTTCTGGCAGGCCAACATCGACGAGGCCATCGGCCGGCTCGTCTGGCTCGTGCGGCGGTACCGTCCCGACGTCATGACGACGTACAACGAGTTCGGCGGCTACGGCCATCCAGACCACATCCGGACGCACGTTGTCGCCGTTGGGGCATTCGAGCGCGCCGGCGATCCCGATCAGTATCGGCCGCAGCTCGCGAGCGACGTCGGCGGCAACGGGCCCACAATCGCCGAAGGTGGCCTGGAACCGTGGAGCCCGCGCAAGCTGTACGAACAGGCCTCGCCCGCGTCGATGCGCCGCCGGATGGCCGAGCTCATCGAGGCGCGCGGCATGACATCGCCATGGGCGCTCCCGGCGGACGCGACGCCGGAGCAGCAGGCCGAATTCGAAGAGCGCTTCGCGCGAATGACCGTGTCGGACGAGGCGATCACGGCCTGGATTGACGTCGCGGCGTTCGGCGAGCAGCGCTGGCGCGCGATGCAGAAGCACGTCACGCAGATCGCGGCCGACGGCCCGTTCTTTGCGCTCGGCCTCGACGGATGGCGCGAGCTTGGGGCCAAGGAGACGTTCATCCTGCGCGAGTCTCGTGTGGCGACGCAGCCCCCGGAATCCGACCTGTTCGCCGGCCTCACGGCATGAAGAAAGCCCCGTCCTGGCGGAGGACGGGGCTCAGGGCGAAGCTTGGGAAGATGGCGGACCCGACCGGATTCGAACCGGCGATCTCCAGCGTGACAGGCTGGCATGTTTGGCCGCTACACCACGGGTCCGGGCCGAGCGCGGACTATAGCAGGTAGCCTCCCCGGTGTCGCCCGATACGAACGTGCGCGACGTTCGCGTGAGGTCCGGCCCACCTCCTGCACTGCGGGTGCGCCGGACAACCACGGCTATACTCGCCGGCATGGCCGTTATCGACCTTCGCAGCGACACGGTGACCCATCCGTCACCCGAAATGCGCCGCGCGATGGCCGAGGCGGAGCTCGGGGACGACGTCCTCGGCGACGATCCCACGGTCAACGCGCTCGAGGAACGCGCCGCCGACCTGCTCGGCAAGGAGGCGGCGCTCTTCGTCAGCAGCGGCACGCAGGGCAACCTCGTCGCGCAGCTCGCGCACCTCCAGCGCGGCATGGAGACGATCGCCGGTACCGAGACCCACATCATCGTCGACGAGGCAGGCGGTCACGCGGCGCTGGTCAGGACGACGGTCCGGCCGATCCGCGAGAACGCCGACGGCACCCTCCCGCTCGACATCCTGGCAGGCGCCTTCCGCGAGGATGATGTTCACGACCCGATCACCGGCATGGTCGCGCTCGAGAACACGCACGCCATGACGATGGCGCAGCCGCTCACTGTCGCGTACACGCGGGCGGTGTCGGACCTTGCCCACGGCCACGACGTGCCGCTCCACGTGGACGGCGCGCGGTTCTTCAACGCGGTCGTCGCACTCGGCGTGTCCCCGCGAGAGCTCGCAGCCCCGGCCGATTCGGTCACGTTCTGCCTGTCGAAGGGCCTCGCCTGCCCGATCGGCTCGATGCTCGTCGGGTCGCGCGACTTCATCTTCCGGGCCCGTCGCGCGCGCAAGCAGGTCGGCGGCGGGATGCGCCAGGTCGGTGTCCTGGCAGCGGCGGGCGTCATCGCGCTGCGAGATGGGCCCGCAGGCATGATCGAGCGCCTCGCCGAGGACCACGAGCACACGCGTCGGCTGGCCATCGCGATCGCCGCGATGGACGGCATCGTGTCCCCGGGTGGGCTCGCCCAGCCACAGCCCGGTCCGCTCGATCCGGGTCGCGCGACGACGAACTTCGTCCTCTTCCGCGTCGAGCGCGATCGCAACGAGTTCCTTGAAGCGCTCGCGAAGCGCGGTGTGTGGATGGTGGGCTATCCCCACAACCAGATCCGTGCCGTCCCTCACTACGGGGTCAGTGCGGCCGACATCGAGACGACGATCGCCGCAGTTGCAGGCGCCCTGGCCGACACACTCCGTCGCCCGGCGCAGGATCTCGACGAAATGCCGACGACAACCGAACCGTCGGGCCCGACCTCGCTCGAGCCCGAAGCCGCGCGTCACCGCGTCGCAATCGCACACTGACGGAAATCCCGCCATCGCAGGCGCCGGCCTGGATCCCAGGTTCCGCCGCCGTTCGCGGCGCCCTGACAACGGAGGACTCGTGACCGAACCCGACCCGATGACGCGCGAGCTGACGCGCCCGGCGGCCGAGACGCCAGGACCGCTCGACGAGCGCCTGTTCGACCTCGTCGAAGAGCGCTTCCGCCGGCTCCTTCGGGATCACCCACCCTTCGCGACGTTTGCCGGCATCCACGACCGCGACAACGAACTGGGCAACGGCACGATCGACGCCGTCCATCAGGAGCTGGCCGACGAACGGCGCCACCTCGCCGCGGTCGAGGCGATCGACCCCGCGGGCCTCTCGGACCTGGCAAAGCTGGAGCGCGACCTCGAGATCCACAACCTCCGGCGCTCGATCTTCGATGCGGAAGAGCATCGCGTGTGGGAGCGCCGGTCGACGGCGATGGATGGCGTCGGTGACGCGTTGTTCGCGCTCTTCGCGCGCGACTTTGCCCCGCTCCCCGAGCGCCTCGCCGCGATCATCGGGCGGCTCGAGGCGACACCGCAGTATCTCGACGAGCACCGGACACGCGCGACCCGGCCGCCCGTGCGGCTGTGGCAGCAGCTGGAGATCCAGGCTGCCGAGGAAATGCCCGGCCTCTTCGACGAGATGACGGCGGCCGCCGACGGTGTGCTGAGCGACGCCGACCGCGCGCGCTTCGACCGCGCGAGCGCGAAGGCGAAGGAGTCCGTCGCGGCGTACGCGGACTGGCTGCACGAGTCGCTCGCGACGGCTGTCGAGGATTGGCCGCTAGGGCGCGACACCTACGACGAGCTGATCCGCCTGCGCGCATTCGACGGGCTGGACGCCGACGCGATCCTCGAGATCGGCGAGCAGCAACTCGCCGAGAACAAGGCCGCTCGCGTCCGTGCCGCGAAAGAAGTCGATGCCTCGCTCGACGAGCCATCCGTCGTCGATCGGGTCAAGAGCGACCACCCGGCGTCGTTCGCCGAAGCACTCGCCGCGTACCGCGATGTCATGCTCCGGGCCCGCCAACACCTCATCGATCGTGACATCGTCACCGTCCCCGACGACGAGCGCATCAGCGTCATCGAGACACCCGAATACCTGCGCAACGTCATCCCGTTCGCGGCGTACTTCGAGCCGCCGAAGTTCGACCGAACCCCCTCCGGCATCTATGTCGTGACGCCCTCTGTCGACGACGATCCGCGAGCGATGCGCGAGCACAACTGGGGGTCGATCAGCAACACCTCGATCCACGAGGCCTACCCGGGCCACCACCTGCAGCTGTCCGTCGCGTCGAAGCACCCCTCGCTGACGCGCCTCCTCATCGACGCGCCGGAGTTCGTCGAGGGCTGGGGCATGTACAGCGAGCAGATGATGCGGGAGCAGGGCTTCGACGATAGCCCGGTCTTCCGCCTCACGATGTACACCGACGCGATCTGGCGCGCCGTCCGAATCATCCTCGACGTGAAGATGCACCGCGGCGAGATCGGCACCGACGAAGCGACCCGCTTCATGATCGAGCAGACCTCGTTCGAAGAGCCCAACGCGCGCGCCGAGGTCAACCGCTACACCTACACGCCCTCGTACCAGTTGTCGTACCTGCTGGGCAAGGTCCTGCTGCTCCAGTTGCGTCGCGATGAACAGCGCACCTTGGGCGACCGCTTCTCGCTGCGGCGGTTCCACGACACGTTGCTCGAGAATGGCAGCCTGCCGATCTCGTTCCATCGCCGGCTGCTGCGCGAAGAAGGGCTCGTGCCGGACCCCACGGCGTGACGCCGATCGCTCCCGCTCCTCGCGCCACGTGGAGCGCCTGCGCGTGCTCGTGATCCCGGCGATCGACCTCGAGAAGGGTCGGTCGCGGGTTGTTTCCTGGCCTGGGGCGGCCGCAGGGGTCGGGGCGCCGACGGACCGACCGGAGATGATCGCGGAGCGCTTCGCGGGTCAGGGGGCGCGGGTCGTCCATCTCGTCGATTTCGACGGCGCCCGGTCGGGCGCACCGGCGAACCTCGAGGCGGTCGGCCGAGTCGCCTCGCGCGTCGCGATCCCGATCCAGCTGGCGGGCGGCCTCGAGGGCGCCGACCAGGTCCGGCTCGCGTTCGCGGCAGGCGCGACGCGCGTGGTGCTGGCGATGAGCGTCGCCGATCAGCCCCAGATCCTGCGCGAGTGCCTCGAGGTGGCCGGGGACTGGTTGGCCGTCGGCCTCGACCCGCGCCCTGACCGGCTTGCCGCGTTTCCGTGGCGAACCGGCGGCAGCCTCGCGCAGATGGGCCCACCCACGCTCGAATCCGTCGTTGGCGGCCTCGCCGACCTTGGTGTGCGACGATTTGTCCTCTCGCACGGCGGCGCGCGGCCGGACACCGCGGCACTGTCCGCGATCGTTCGCACGATCGACGCCGACGTGCTCGTCGCGGGCGGGATCACCGACCTCGACGGAATCCGTTCCCTCCGCGACAGCGGTATCGCGGGGGTCATCCTCGGCGAACCCCTGCTGTCGGGCGCCATCGACTACTCCGCTGCCCTGGAGGCTGCTGCATGACCCGATCCCTTCCCAGCGTTCCTCGCGCGCTCGTCGTACTCGCCGCGTTGTCGGCCATGCTGATCGCGGCCTGCTCCGGCACCGGGGCGACCCCTGCCCCGACAGCCAGGGCATCGGTCGCCGCATCCCGGGTGCCCTCGTCGGCTCCGTCGGCCGCGGCCAGCGGGAGTGCGGGGGGCTCAGCGGCGGCATCGGGCGGCAGCAGCGCTTCCTGTCCCACGAAGCAGCCGGCACCACTCGGCGCGACGGACACGCGGACCGTGACGATCAACACGTCCAAGGGCCCGATCGCGATCAAGGTCGAGGGCAAACTCGGCCCGATTGCGACGGGGAATTTCGTCGCGCTCGCCCAGTGCGGCTACTACGACAACGTGGTGTTCCACCGCCTCGTCCCGGGCTTCGTCATCCAGGGCGGCGATGGGCAATTCGGCAAGTCGCCGAACGTCTCCGCCAATGTCGGATCCGGTGGTCCCGGCTACACCATCAAGGATGAGCCGGTTGTCGGTGACTACACGCGCGGTACTGTCGCGATGGCCCGCACCCCGGCGCCGAATTCGCAGGGCTCGCAGTTCTTCATCGTCCTCGACGACCTGACGCAGCGGCTCGACAAGGCCGGCGGGTACGTCATCCTCGGCCATGTCGTGTCAGGCATGGACGCCGTCGACGCGATCGCCGCGGATCCCAACAGCGGTCCGCCCAACAACGAGGCCCTCCAGCCCGTGCCGATGACCTCGGTCACGGTCGTTACTCCGTAGTCGAAGGAGCATCCGACATGGCAAGCGCGACCATCACCACGGACAAGGGCGACATCGTTGTCGACCTGTTCACGGATGGCGCCCCGAAGGCCGCCAAGAACTTCCTGGACCTGGCGCGCAAGGGCTTTTACGACGGCGTGATCTTTCACCGCATCGTGCCGGGCTTCGTGATCCAGGGCGGCGATCCCACCGGCACGGGCCGCGGAGGTCCCGGCTACCAGTTCGAGGACGAGCCGGTCAAGGGCGACTACTACCGCGGCACGCTCGCAATGGCGAACGCGGGGCCGAACACCAACGGCTCCCAGTTCTTCATCTGTCTGGACGACCTCGCGGGCCGGCTGCCGAAGAACTACACGATCTTCGGCCAGGTCACGAAAGGCATGGACGTCGTCGACGCCATTGCGGCCGGTCGGACCGGGGCCGGCGACCGGCCCGTCGAGCCAGTGACGATCCAGAAGGTCACCGTCGCGGAGGCCGCGGCGTCGAGCTGATGCGTTGCGCCCGCCTCTCGGCGGATCACGCTCGGCGCAATGCCGGTGCAAGGTCCACGGCCGAAAGTTAAGGAATTTTCACGGCTCGGTGCGTCAAAACCCTTGGTTTCGGTACGCACGGCCGGTAGAGTATGCGAAGGCTGTTCACAGCCAGCTGCCCCAGCATCAAGGTCATGGGTAGGTAGGGTCAGGGTAGTCGGTGCAGCCGACGTGATAGATGCCCTTGGTACGTGGCAGAAGACGGTTCGGAAACGGGCCGACCCTTCACCGGGACAGCAGCGAAGCGGCTCCTTCGGGAGCCGCTTCGATTTTTCCCCCTTGCGTGCTTTGCCGGGTTCCTTGCGTCTTGACTTATATAAGTCATCACTTGTAATGTCACGGCATGCACGCGTTCGACGTTCTGGGCGATCCCGTCCGGCGTCGAATCCTGGAGTTGCTCGCGACTGGCGAGCAGTCGTCCGGAGCGATCACCGCCGTCGTCCAGGCTGAATTCGGGATCACCCAGCCAGCCGTTTCGCAGCATCTGCGGGTACTCCGCGACAGCGGGTTCACCACGGTCCGGCCGGAGGGCGCGCGACGCCTGTATGCCGTCGACGCCGAGCCGTTCCGCGAGGTGGACGGCTGGCTGAACCACTTCCGCGCGTTCTGGGGCCAGCGCCTCGACTCGCTCGAGACGGAGCTTGCCCGTGGCAAGCGAGAACGTCGCCGTCATGGCGCGGCCAAGTCAGCGAAGGGGAACCGATGATCGACATCATTCGCGAGATCGAGGCAACGCAGCGCGAGGTGGCGAACGGCCGGCTCGGCGATACCGACGCACGCATCGTTCGCCTGCAGCGGACCTACGACGCGCCGATCGACGAGGTCTGGGACGCGCTCACGGATCCCGAGCGGATCGGCCGCTGGTTCCTGCCGATCAGTGGTGATTACCGGTTGGGCGGCACGTACCAGTTCGAGGGCAATGCCGGCGGCAGGATCCTCGACTGCGATCGTCCGAACCGCATTCGTGTGACATGGGTGTATGGCGAAATGGGCGGCGACGCGCCGCCGTCGGAGGTGGAGGTGCGCCTGAGCCCGGCCGGCGACGACCGCACGACGCTCGAGCTGAACCACACGGCGGTCGTGCCCGACGAGATGTGGGATCAGTTCGGCCCGGGCGCCGTCGGCGTCGGCTGGGAAGGCGGGATCCTCGGCCTCGAGCTGCACCTCCGCGGTGGCAGGATCGACGACCCGATCGCATGGCAGCTCTCCGCCGAGGGACGCGACTACGCGACACGTGGGAGCGTGGCCTGGGGCGAGGCCAACCGATCGTATGGGGCCGACCCGGAGGCGGCAGATCGCGCCGTCGCGAATACCACCGCCTTCTACGCGCCGCCGGAGGGCTGAGACCGATGGACGAGACGAACCTCGACATCTACGGCGACGCGCCGATTCCCTGGTCACGCGTGCTCGGACAACTCGAGACGTTCGAGGCAGGGCCAGCGCACACCGTGTGGCTGTCGACCACCCGGCCGGACGGTCGGCCGCACGCGGCAGGGATCGGCGCCGTGTGGCTGGACGGTCGGTTCTACATCGTCAGCGGCCCTGGCACCCGGAAGAGCCGGAATCTGGAGATCAATCCGGACTGTGTCATCTCGCTGGCGCTGCCGGACATCGATCTGGTCGTGGAGGGCCGGGCCGCCCGCGTGACCGACGACGCGACGCTGCGACAGCTCGCCGCGACCTACAACGAACAGGGCTGGCCGGCGAAGGTTGATGGAACGTCCTTCACCGCGCCGTACAGCGCACCGAGCGCGGGACCGCCGCCCTGGAGTCTTTACGAGATCACGCCCACGGTGGCATTCGGCGTCGCGACGGCGGAGCCGTACGGCGCCATGCGCTGGCGGTTCGACGCCTGACGCTATCATCGGCGTCCGCGCGCCTGTAGCTCAGTGGATAGAGCGTCGGCCTCCGGAGCCGAAGGTCGCAGGTTCGAATCCTGTCGGGCGCGCCAAAGCAACCTTCGTGGGCAGCGCGAGCGCGAGGCCGTGGGCGTAGGCCGGCGGTGTGAGTCTCACCGAAACGATCCTGCGCCCGTGGGGGGTCCGATGGTGATTGCAAGCCCGCTGCTCGCGACCAAGCTCTACATCCCCAGGCTGCGACATGTCCAACAGCGCCGCTGCCTCGTTGACCGAACCACCCAGCGTCACGTATGCAAGAGCGGGCTAACGACCGCGTTGCTCCGTGAAGCGCCACGCGCCGCAACCATCAGTGGCCCTTGGGTTTCGACATCGGGTCCCAGTGGTAGTGAGGCCGCGGATCGCGGCGAGTGCGTCGCGCTGGAGACCGCGCAGCGTGGCGAGTCGCCCGGCGACCTGCGACGGATCGCGGTCGAGAAGCAGCTCGATGCTGCGTGTTTCCAGCCCCATCGCGAACAACGTCTGCGTCACGAATTCAATTTGATTGGCTTCGGAGTCAGGCGGCCTGTGCACGCAGGGGCCCTTGCTCGACAAGGCCGCGCCGCGCTTGCCTGGGCCCTGCCGGTCCTCGCTCGTCAGATCGATGTGACCGGCCGCGTCGCGGTTCAAGACGGTGGATGTCATTTCGTCTCCTCGTCGATGTATCGGTTGCCGCGAGCGGCGGCTATCGGGGTTGAAGGGCTCGTGTCGGGCCGCGGCGTCACACACTGATCGCAACCTTCCCCGTGCATGGCCATGGCCGAGTTGGTCAGGGCCAGTGCGGCGTCGCTCAACGGATCCGTGCGATCGAGGACGGCCGGACTTTGCCGGCCTCGACCAGCTCGTCACCGTGCCTGCGTCAAGCTCCGAAGGCTCACGCGTGGGCTCGTTGTCGCAGTCGGTCGGCCGTCGCGACATCTGCAGCGTCGGAGTGCGTTCGGGGCCAGGTCCAGGCGGAGCGCAGGATGAAGGCCAGGATCAGCAGCTCGATTCCGATGGAGAGGCCGTAGAAGGACGCCCACTCCCAGGTCGCCCCTGCCGCGTTGAACGCCGAGTAGGGGATGAGGAGCGATGCAACGACGAGGTTCGTGGCGCGGTTCACACGGGCGTGCAGCGTCATGGAGAGCATCACCATCAGGGCCGGGATCGCCACGGACGCGAGCATTAAGGTCAACAACGTCGGGCTGACGTCGAACTTCCAGACGAGGCCATTCAGGATGCCGTCGACGACGCCGGGCTTGTAGAGGTTGAAGAAGTCGACGTAGATGTAGAGGAACATGAAGCTGGTCCATGCGGCGGCGATCTTGGCCTGCACCGGGATCGGCGGGCCTGTCAAAGCGCTGTTGATGGGGACAGGTCGTGTCTTGTTCATGGTTTGCTCCTTCGTTCGCTTGGTGAGCCGTCCGCCTGACAGCGGTGGCTGGTGTACAACTGGCGCTGTGGTGGGTCGTGACACCGGGTCCGACGTTCAGACGGTGATGACGACCTTGCCGCGGGTGTGGCCTGCTCCGACGTAGCGGAGGGCGTCGGCTGCTGCGCTCAGCGGGTAGGTACGGTCGATGACCGGCGTGAGTTGCGCCGCCTCGAGAAGCTCGGCCAGATCCAGGAGGTCTTGGCGCTTCTCGAATGAGGTGAACGGCCGCAGGGTCTGCCGCGTGAACACCGACCGCGCGCGAGCCTTGACGACCCGGCCGAGAGGTCCAACCCATCGGCCGCCTCGTCCGCTGTTGGGGATGAGGGTGCCGGTGGGTGTGAGCGCCCGGCGGACCTCCGACAGCGACTGCGCTTCCACGCTGTCAAAGATGACGTCGTAGCGCAGCCCCATGCGGGTGAAGTCGGTACGCGTGTAGTCGATGATGTGGTCGGCGCCCACCGACCGGACCAGCTCCATGTTGCGGGTGCTGCACACCCCGGTCACCTCTGCCCCGAGCGCCTTCGCGATCTGGACGGCAAACGTCCCGACGCCGCCCGATGCGCCCGTGACCAGCACCGCCTGCCCCGGCTGCACGTGCGCGATGTCCCGCAGCGCCTGCAACGCGGTGATGCCAGACGTGGGCACTGCCGCGGCCTGGCCCGCGGAGAGGTTGGGCGGTATGCGCACGAGTTGGTCCGCGGGCACGCACGCGTACTCGGCGAGCGTGCCAGTAGTGCTCCAGCCGAACACCTCTTCGCCCGGTTGCAGATCACTGACGTCCTTGCCGACCGCCGCCACCACCCCGGCCAGGTCTCTCCCCGGGATGGGATGGCGTGGCCGACGCAGACCAAACGCCAGCCGCACGATGCTCGGCACGCCGGTCATGACGAAGTAGTCGCCGGGGTGGACCGAAGCGGCGCGGACGCCGACCAGGACGTCGCCGTCCCCCACGAGCGGCCGGCCCACATCGGTGTACTCGAGCACCTCGGGAGGCCCGTAGCCGCGTTGCACGACGGCCTTCATCCCCGCCTCGGCCCGTATGGCGTGGCCGACCAGGAATTGGTCGCGATCACTGGTTGCTTCCACGGTCATCTCAGCCTCTCCTCGTGCTCATGCGCCGCTTATGACATAAGCTTATGGCATAATCTACAATGCCGTCAAGGGCAGTTGAGGGAGACACTGATGACACTCCGTACGACGAAGAGGCGAGCGCCCCTGACCCGAGACCGCGTCCTGCGGGCCGCCCTGGAGCTGGCCGACGAGGGCGGCGCCGCGGCGCTGACGATGCAGCGGATCGGGCGGCGGCTCAGCGTGGAGGCGATGTCGCTCTACCGACACGTTCGCAACAAGGACGACATTCTCGACGGGATCGTCGACCTCGTCTTCGCCGAGATCGAGCTGCCGGCAGATCGCTCGAACTGGCGAACGGTGCTCCGTGCCCAATCGATCTCGACCCGCGCGGCCCTGCGCCGACACCCTTGGGCGATCACGCTCATGGAATCGCGACTGACGCCCGGCCCGGCCAATCTCCGCACACACGAGCACACCCTCACCGTGCTGCTCGACGCCGGGTGCTCGGCCGTCATGGCGGTCCACGCCTACAACCTCGTCGACAGCTACGTGCTCGGGTTCGCGCTGCAGGAGGTCAACTTCCCGTTCAGCAACGCCGAGGAGCTGGCAGCGATGAGCGAGGAGGTGCTCGCCAACCTGCAGGCGGACGAGTACCCGAACTCTGCGCGCGTCGCGAGGGAGCTCCTAACGTCCGGCTTCGACTACGCCGACGAGTTCGAGTTTGGGCTCGACCTCATCCTCGATGCCATCGGGCCGGTCCTACCGGGAGCCTGATCGCCGGGCGACCGGTCAAGCGGGCCTTGCCCGCGGCGGGTCCCAGCCTGCGCCGACGGACGGCTCCGACCTGCTGGCACTCCTGATCACTGCGGCAATCGTTGCGGTAGCGCAGCGCTCGGCCGGTGCGAATTCAGCTGGGCTCGAGGCTCAGAACCATGAGCCAGCCGCGCGCGGCCGGTGTAGATCAGCTGCTCCGTGGTCGAGCCCGAGCGCGCGCAGAGGTCGGCAAGGTGACGCTTCACGGTGCTAAGCCGAATGCCCACGAGCTCGGCGGCATCCTGGACGGATCCGCCAGCCGCGACGTATGCGGTGAGAGCCTCCATCTGGGGCTTCGTCGGCCCTCCTGCGAGAGACCCTCGCAGCGTCTCGCCTCTCATGCCGATCGCGCCCGAGCCGCCACGAGCCACTCGTCCCGTCCCTCGATCGGGATCTCATAGGTTGTAATCCCGCGTCCAACTCCTGTCGGGCGCGCCATTCCAACCTTTTCCGGCGGCGCCAGCGCCAATCCTTGGGCGTACGCCGAGGGCGTGAGTCTCACCGACACGATCCTCCTCCCTGTCACGACGATCCGCTGGTAGATGGCGTGGAGCGGGTCGGCCGTCGCCCCGGGCACGTCCGCGGTCACGTGTCTGACAACGCGCGGAGCCACTCGATTGCGCGCTCCGGTGGGACTCCGTCACCGGTGGTGCCCTCGACGCTGCCCTTCGCCTCACGGAGCTCGCGCGGCCGCTCGAGGTAGCCTGGAGCGGGCAATGGGAAGGCAGTCTCGGCACTCGTTACGATGCACGAGAGTTGGCTGCCATTTCGGCGGGCGTGCAGCGCAACCGTCTTCGGTCCGGAATGCGGGAGGGCATCGTGAACGAGCGTTCAAGGTTTGCCAGCCTTTCTGACCAGTACATCGCTGGAAGCATCTCGCGGCGCGATTTCTTGAGGGCGAGCAGCCTCCTCGGGTTGGGAGCCGTGGCCGCGGCGATTGTGGCGGCGTGTGGTTCGAACGCCGCGAGCCCGGTGGCTGCAACGTCTGCGGCGACACCAGCGGGAGCAACTGCGCAAGCCAGCGCGTCGGCGGCGACATCGGCATCCGCCGCGGCATCTGCATCCGCAGCCGCCTCCGCCTCACCTTCGTCGGCGCTCGGTCGCGCTCTGCGGCTTCATCACGACTCTGCGGTGGGCCCGCTGTATGAGCCGTACGTTCAGGATTTCAACAAGCGGTATGCGCCGCTCCAGCTGGAGACCTCGTACGTCACCGGGGACTATGCCCCACTGACGCAGACGCAGCTCGCCGGCGGCAATGTGGACTACGACGTTCTCTTTGCTGACGACGGCTATTCACTCAAGTGGTTCAACGCGGGCTGGGTTCGGGCCCTGGACGACATCCCCGAGACCAAAGACGTGCTGGCGGACATGGATCCCGGTCTGGAATCGTCATGCCGCAGCCCCGAGGGCAAGCTCGTTACCCTGCCCTACTACCGCGGCGTCGAACTCTTCATCTACAACAAGGAGCACCTGAGCACGATCAACCGGAGTGTTCCCAAGACGTGGGACGAGTTCCTGGATACGGCCCGGGAACTCAAAGCCAAGAAGGTCGTAACAACGCCCTACTCGCCGTTCTGGAGCCCGCAGTTCCTCGAGCTCTGGTACATGCTTGTCACCGAGGCCAACTCGGACGGAGCGGGCCCGTTCTTTGACGACAACTTCAAGCCACTTTTCGCGGACGACCCGGTGGTGGCTTCGACGTTGGAACGCTGGAAGGTGATCTACAAGGAAGGGCTGGTCCCGGCCGACATCTTCACCACCGATTACGGCGGCATCACGAGCATCTTCGCAGGGGGGAAGAGTTCGTTCACCGTTGCCTACGGCCCTGAGCTCAAGGGCTACCAGGACCCCAAGAACAGCACCGTCGCGGGCAAGGCGGGCAACGTGATGCTCCCGGGCAAGACCGGCACGACGATCTCGTTCGGCGCCTGGTGGATGATGACCAGCTCGACACCCGACCCCCAGACCGCGTGGCAGCTGCTGCGGTACCTCGCGTGGAAGGACAAGGACGGGCAGTACTACTTCGGGAAGAACCTGCTCGCCAAGGAGCTTGGTCTCCAGACCGCATTCTCCGCCGTGAACAACGATCCCGAGGTCAAAGCGTCGTGGGCGACGTGGAGCGACGCCGACGCTCTCATCGCACAGGCCAAGAATTCGCGCTCGCTCGGACCGGTGGCACTTGCCGAGTGGTATCCCGACTTTGCGACAAACGCCATCCAGCTCTTCCAGGACGCGATTCGCGGTACCAAGCCTGTGCCCCAGGCCATCAAGGAGGCTGCTGATTACGCGACGTCCAAGATCTGACCGGTCCACGACCCGGATCTGCTCCGGGCGGTGAGGTAGTCAGATGGACGACGCGCTCACCGCACCGTTGCGGACCGCGCGTGGCCGCCGCCCGCGTTTTCGTGGTGAACTGCCCGAGGGAGTGTTCGGTTTCGCGCTGACGCTTCCGGCCCTGCTCGTCACGCTCGCGTTGCTCGCGTATCCGCTTCTGTACTCGTTCTGGGTCAGCCTTCATAGGGTCACGCTCGGCAGCGCCGCCTGGCGCTTCGTGGGTCTCGACAACTATGTCGCGATGGTGCGCGATCCACTCTTCCTGCCGTCGCTTGGCAGGACGCTCTGGTTTGCGCTCATCGTGACGCTCGCCACGACCATCGGCGGACTCGCCGTCGCACTGCTGCTCCACGAAGAGTTCCGTGGCCGCAACATTGTTCGGGCGCTTCTGATCCTGCCTTGGGCGATCTCCCAGACGATGCTTGCACTCACGTTCGGCTGGATCTTCAACTCAACGTTCGGGCCGCTAAACGGTTTGCTTTTCGATCTCGGCGTCATTCATGACTATGTCGCGTGGTTTGCAAAGGGCGACGTCGTCCTCAATATCATCGCGTTCGCTTTCGTGTGGAGCCTCATCCCCTTCGCGGCATTGCTGTTCCTCGGCGCCCTTCAGACGGTGCCTGAGGAACTGGAACGTGCGGCGCGGGTCGACGGAGCCGGTCCCGTTCGCCGGTTTTTCCTCATCAAGTTGCCCTGGATCCGTGAGACCGTGTTGATTGTCGTCATCGTCGCCGCGTTGAACGGATTTCTCGCCTTCTCGCCCATCTACATCTTGACGGCCGGTGGCCCCGGTACGGACACGTTCCTCCTGTCGTGGTGGGGATACCGCGTGGGGTTCGTCGATCTGGATCTGGGCAGAGGTGCCGCCATCTTTTATCTGATGACACTTCTGATCATTGCGCTCGCGACTGTCACTGTCTTCGCGCTCGGCAGGAGGCAACGGACGTGAGCGTCGCCGCTGCGGCGCCTTCCTTGCGCGCGTCTCGCGCCCGCCTCCGACGAGAGCGCAGCCGGAAGGCGCGTCGTCTCCTCCGGTACGCGTTGATTGGCCTCTTTCTTGTGTTTCTGCTGGCGCCTTTCTACTTTCTCGTGCTCGTTTCGGTACAGAGCGATGCAGACGCGCTGCGGACACCGCCGAATTGGTTCCCGGCGATCAATCTCGAGAACTACGCGCGCATTCTGGGACGGGCCGCGTCGAGTGCCCCCATCTCGGGGCCGCCGGACCTCATCCTGCCGGGCATCTGGAACAGCGCGATCGTCGCGACAGCGACTGCCATCCTGAACGTGCTCTTGGGGTCAATCGCAGGCTACGCGTTCGCGCGCTTCCGGTTCTTCGGCAGCCGGACCCTCCCGACGGTCATGCTCGCTTCACAGATGGTGCCTGCGTTCGCGCTTCTCATCCCCTACTACGTAGTCCTGCGGAGCATTGGGCTCACGAACACGGCCCTCGGCGTGGTGATCGCCGAGGTCAGCACCACCTTGCCGTTCTCGATCTGGCTGTTGCGAGCATACTTCCTGGCAATTCCGCTCTCACTTGAACGCGCCGCCCGAGTCGACGGATGCAGCCGCCTGATGACTTTCGTCAGGGTGGTATTGCCTCTGGCGCGTCCCGGGCTCATCGCGGTGGGCCTGTTCGCATTCATGATCGCGTGGAACGACTTCTTGTTCCCCGTGGTGCTCAACTCGAAAACGAGTGCGATGTTGGTGCAGCCGGCGATCGCGGGCCTCTACAACATCCGCGAACAGTCGTTCGGGATGATGGCGGCGGGATCTTTGCTCGCTGCTGCACCCACGATCGCGCTGGCGTTCGTGCTCGTGCGGTTCCTGACCCGTGGGATCCTGTCAGGCGCGACCAAGGGCTGACGCCAGTGACGACCATCTCCCTCCAGGGTCTACGCAAGCAATTCGGCCCCGTGGTCGCCGTCGATGGGGTCGATCTCGTCATCGAGAATGGCACGTTCACCGTTCTCCTTGGGCCGTCCGGCTGCGGCAAGACGACCACGTTGAACATGATCGCGGGGCTCGAGGAAGCGAGTGACGGCCTCATCCTTTTCGATGGCGAGGAGGTCCAGGATCTCCCGCCCCACCGTCGTGATATCGCGATGGTGTTCCAGTCCTATGCGCTCTATCCGAACCGATCGGTTCGAGACAACATCGCCTTTCCGCTCCGGATGCAGCGACTGGACGCTCGCGAGATCGGAACGCGCGTGGCCGACATTGCAGCCAAGCTCGGAATCTCGGACCTGCTTGACCGTCGACCGCGGCAGCTGTCCGGAGGCCAGCAGCAGCGAGTGGCGTTGGCGCGCGCGATCGTTCGGCGCCCGCGCGCGTTCCTGCTCGACGAGCCGCTGAGCAACCTCGATGCCAAGCTCCGCGCCGACATGCGCTTCGAGCTCAAGTCCCTCCAACGCGACCTCGGAGGCACCTTCGTCCACGTCACTCATGATCAGGCGGAGGCGATGAGCCTCGCCGATGTCATGGTCGTCATGAACCGCGGCAGAATTCAGCAGACGGGCCCACCTCTGGATGTCTATCAGAGCCCCACGAACTTGTTCGTGGCCACGTTCGTAGGGATTCCGACGATGAACATCATTGAAGGCTCGATCGCCGACGGAGTCTTCCGGGCAACAGGATGGGAGCTGCCGGTCACGTTCGCCGGAAATCGCGAAGGGGTCGTGCTCGGGGTACGCAGCGAAGATCTCGGGATTGACGGCGGCACCCGATCGGACACGCCTGGTGCGCACGGGAGCGTCCGACTGATCGAGCACGTGGGTTCGGACGCTTACGCCGAGGTTGAAACGCCGAGCGGCAGGGTGGTTGCGAGGACTCGTTCCGACACGCTCCTTCAACCGGGCGACACGGTTCGAGTCGACGCAGATCCGGCCAAGATCCATCTGTTTGATCAGAAGTCGGGTGACCGTCTTCGGGCGTGACCCGAGGCATTTCACCTGGACATCGACATCGGTGTCGCGGAGGAGGTCGTCGTGCGATTGGCACTTGACGAAGGGTGGGCAATCCCCTTCGACGCGCCGTTCTATCCGGAACTTCCGGCGTGGTATCGCGGGGTCCAGTTCCAGCAGGTTCTGTTCCGAGCAGACCCTGCGGCGGTCGGCCGCCTCCTGCCTGCCCCGCTCGAACCCGCTGACGAGGGGTGGTGCGTCGCGACTGGGCTGCGCATCCCGTTCAGTTCTGCCTACGGCGCATTTCTCGAAGCCGCGATCGAAGAGCAGGCGAGCTTCAACGGCCAGATCGGCTGGTACTGCTCCCACGTTTGGCATGACGGCCCACAGGGCATCGCAGCAGGCCGCGAAATCTATGGCACCCCCAAGGTCTTCAGTGACCTCGACGTCCGCCTGACGCAAGCGTCGATGCTCACCAGGGCCTCCATGGGCGGTGTGACTGCGATCACGATCAGCTCGTCGATGGAACGTCGCATCGACGCCGCGGACTTGCCTGCCTTCGCACCGTCGTGGCGGCTGAAGCTCATTCCACGCGCAGATGGTCCGGGCCCGGCAATCAAGCAGCTGATCGATGGGTCCGGTGCGACCGGCGACCTCGAGATTCTGAGTGCCTTCCGCGGGCGCGGCACGGTGTCCTTCGAAGCGACGCCATTCGGTGACCTCTCCGGGCTCCGACCAATCGAGTACGGCGACGCGTACTACTACGAGGCGAACTACAGCGAGGGTTATGCGGCGATCGCATACGACTACCTCGCGCCTACGAGCAAGGCACCGTAATTCGAGGTTCGCGATAGGCCGAGCCGCATGGCGATCGGCGGGCCGCGTCGATCGCGATCGCGACGTTCGTAAGCATTCGGCATCGCGTCACGGTAGGCGCGGAACGCGTTAGCCCGACGGCGTCGCGAGACGCCTCGTCTCAAGCCCGTCGTTACATCTGGCGGCGGCTGACGCGAGTCGCGATGGACGATCGCGCGCCACCTTGATACGGTGTCGCCGTCCTCCTCAGACGCCGCACCAGTCGATAGCGAGCAACGCGAAGGTGCGGGTCGCCGCGACGACCTCGTCGATGGCGACGTGTTCGTCGTACGCGTGGGCAACGCGCAGGTCGCCAGGTCCGTAGCTGACCGTCGGGATGCCGCCGAGGTTGAGGAACGAACAGTCTTCGACCGCCGCGAACCCGTTCACCGCCGGCCGCCCCGCAAAGCGGGTGCCTGCGTTCGCTTCCTCGTGCGCGTTGCCTATGGCGAGGCAGATGGGATGCTTCGGGTCAACGGAGAACGAGGGCCAGTTGAGCTTCCACTCGATCACTGGCGGATGAGCGCGCAGCCAGGGATCCAGTTGCGCAGCCCTGTGAATGTGCTCCTCGATTTCCTGGCGCACCTGATCGGGGCGTTCGTCGGGGTGATACCAGCAGCAGTACTCGATCGTCATGAACTCGCTGACGATGAAGGGAACGAGCACGCCCTTTGGCCCGCCGGTCACAACGCCCGGATGGATCGTGAAATGGCCTGCCGGGAACAGGACGTGTCGCTTGCTCTGGCCCCACTCGTCCTCGAGACGACGCATCGCAAGAAAGATGTCAACGCCCTTGTCGATCGCGTTCACACCGACCTCGTCACCGAGACCGCCGGCCCGGATCAGGTTGCCGCGCATCGAGGCGTGGGTTGGCTTTCCCGGCACGGTGACCGAGAACCACCATAGACCGGGACTGACAGGAATGACTGCGAGCGGCGCAGGCGGCGCGCTCGGCTCGGACACCACCGCCGCGTCGGCCGTGTAGCCACGTTTGATGGTGGCAGTGACCCCGCACTCGTGGTCCATCACCTCCTCGCCCACGACGGCCTCCAGGATGAGGTCTCCCTGAAGGACGACCTTGGCGTCCGCTAGCGCGAGGGCCGCGAACGCCTGCGCGACGACGCCGCTCTTCATGTCGCTGGCGCCGCGGCCCCAGATGCGCTCGCCGTCATTGCGGCCAGAGAACGGATTGCCGTCCGTCCAGATCGTGGGGTCCCCCGGAGGCACGACGTCGACGTGGCCGTTGTAAATGAGCGAGCGGCCATCGCCTTTGCCTCTTATTACTCCCACCGCGTTCTCGCGCCCGGGCTCGACCGCGAAAAGGTCGACCTCGGCTCCCGCCGCGCGGTACTTGTCCGCCATGAATTTGGACACGTCGCCCTCGCGTCCGACGACGGTCTCGTACTCCTGACCCGGATACTTCGGGTTGACACTCTCGATCTGGATTGCCTGCGAGAGAGTGTTGGCGATTTCGTCACGTCGGGCATTCACTGCCGCCACAACGCGCTCCCGTAGTTGTGCCGCCGGAGTCGTCATCGCAGTTCCCTCCTATCGGGCCGATTTCGCCGCGGCGCCCGAGATTAGAAGCGGGGCGTCACCCCTTCAGCCGAAAGTACGTGCGGCTGCCGATGTCGCGGCCGTCGAGGTCGTAGCGTCCCGATGCCCATTGCTCGGGACGCTGCATTACGGCGTACCAAACGAGCTGCCCGAAGAATTTCGCGGACCGCTCGAACTCCCCACGGGCGGCCGTGGTGTAGATCGGCTGGAAAACCGTGCCTGTCCAGTCCGAACCAGGGGAGCCAGCCCGCGGTCGCGATCTCCGCGCCGGCCGCATCGATGAGCTCGTTAATGCGTTCGATCATCGCAACGAATTCCGCGTCTGTCAGACGCCGCTTGAGTGTCTCGAAGTCAGCCGCGTAGGGCACCGTCGTGATGGGCTTGTCGCGATCGATCTCGACCAGCACTCAGGTGCTCTCATAGTCAGGCGACTCGACGGGGCTGTATCGGCTCGACGTCTCAGCCTCTCGGCCTCGCACCGGCTCGATGTAACCGAGCCTCTGAGCCGACGCCAACTCAGAACGGCTTGAAGTCCCCGCAGACGATGTCGTCGATCGCGCCGTTGTCCACGTAGGCTCGAGGCGAGATCCCCGAAGCGTTGTACGCCAGGAGCTCGAAGTGATCGAACGGGTCGCACCACGGCTGGCGAACCACGACAGTGACAGATGTTTTGTTCCTCGCGATCGTCGCGATGAGCCTCGAGGCGGGACCCATCTCGCCTGAGTAGTAGAGCCGGTAGCCGGTTTCATTTGGCGTATCGCGCCACTTGAGGTTCCAAGTCCAGCGGCAGTCATTCTGGGTCTTGCAGTGTCCACCTGTCTGTTTGGCGGTGAATCCCGACGGTTCTGGCGGGACCGCCCTCGCACTGGGCGAAAGCGTGTCGCCGGCGGCGAGTGCGGTGCAGCTTCCGGCTGCCTGGCCGGCCTTCTTGCAGTTGACGATCGGCTCGGGTTTGAGCGCGTGCCCGCCGTACGGCGGGGTGTCGCCGTAAATGGTCTCGGTCGCATTCAGATACATCGCGAAGTGGAGGTGTGGGCCATAGGGCGCGGGGCAGACGGGGTGCGTTCCGCCCCCCGTGTTTCCGGTATAGCCAATCACCTGGCCGCGCCGGACGCGTTGGCCGGTCTCGACAGTGATCGAACGCAGATGCGCGTAGAACGATGTGACACCGGTGCCGACGCCCAGATGACCGATCGAGACGCTGTTGCCATAACAGGACCAGGAACTCTTGGGAAAGTCGGGCTGCCGATACCAGTTCGCCCAGAGCACGCCACCGTCTGCGACGGCGCGGACGGGCTCACCTTCCGTTAGGTCGAAGTCGAGCCCGTAGTAGTCGTTGGTGCTGGTCCTCGAGGTCGTGCGCTTGTGATGGCCGCACCCATAGCCGCACACGATTGCATGGGACTTGCCGGCCCACGGAAGGCTGATGAAGAAGCCCGCCGGGACGGTATCGGTTCGCGGAAGGGCGGAAGAGGAGGCAGCGGCGGTCGGTAACACGAGGTCCATGACTAGCAGCGCGCAGATGCCAGCACCCCAGACCCACGCGCCACGCATGACAAGATTCCCCCCGACGAGAGCCGGCAACTCTGGTGGCTCCACACTACTGCGGCCGCGTCGCGTCGCATAGACCCGCCTAGCGGGGTAACTCCGTGATCCACGCCTCCGCGTTGCACCAGTACCGATCAACCAACGGCAGAAGCCCTCGCCGTGGCGCCTCTGCCTCCCACGCCGTGGTGAGGGCACCCCGTTTCTCGGTCAGCCCGAAACCTCCAACGAGCCCGACCGCTGGGCGAGATAGAGTCGTACCGGATCCGCGCGCCTGCTCACGGGCACAGTGTATCCGAAACAGAACGGATGTTCTAGTCCGCGTCCGACCAGACCGATTGGCCCATTGCCGACGGGTTCTGAGTTTCCGCAACGTCGTCGGCTAACCGCCCCGGTGGCATCCCAAGTACGTCGATGTCGGACCGCTGACGGCAGGCGGTCGGTTGGAGTAGGACGTCGCAGGTGGCCTCGTTCTTGCTCCCCGTCTCGTCCCGTTCTTGCTTTACGGGGCGTGGTTCCTGCGCCCGCAGCTCGAATGGGCGCGCAGGACGCGTCACACGCCCCCGCCCATCAATTGGTGGCAGCCCGTGGACTTTCCACGGCGGCCGCCGTCCGCGGAACCTGAAGTCGACAGGTTGGGGCAGGTCGCCGATCGTCGATCGGCGGTGTTTGTCGGTCTGGGCTCCCACTTCGCCTGGCAGGCCGTGGAGCAAGGGGGTCCCTTCGCTCATCGTGGCGAGGGCGGCCTCAGTGCTTGCGATCGCAGCCGCAGTTCTTGCGCTCTGCGCGATCTCCTACGGGAACCTGCGTAGCGTCGATCTGCGCGTCGCCGTTGGTGCCTACCTGGTCGGCTTGACCGCCGACGGCATGCTCGCATACCTGGCGCCGTTGTAAGGGGGCAACGAGCACCGACGGTCGTGAGAGCGCCCCGCTCCCGAGGTCGGCACGCTCCACGCGACTCTCCCGAATACCGTGCCGACCTCAGCCGGCGGCTGCGGATGGCGTTCCTGTCGGGCCTCGAGGAGGCGTCCCGGCTGGAGCGCCGGCAGCCGCTGACAGGCGACGAGCAGGAGGCCGCGCTGCGGAGCTACCAGGGCGATGCCGACGCCGTAACCAATCGCGTCGCCGTGCTGACTGGCGGGCGACCGGCCGTCAGTCACAATCGGGATATCGCTCCCGCAGGCGATTCAGGGTCCCGGCGAACTCCCCATCGCTGACACTCCGGTACGGCGAAAGCATCCGCAGCGGCAGGTCCGTGACACCAGCTAACTTCGCGATGACCTTGTCGAAGGCTCCATCGATGCGCGGATCGTCGTACAACGGTTGGAAGAGGTCGCGGTCCATGCGTTCGAACCACGTGCCAATCGCCGCTGCTTCGGCAAGTCGCCCAGCCTGAGCAGCCTCCAGAAGTGCCCACGCATGTTTGGGTGCGAGTAGCCCATAGGTGCCCAAGAGCGCGCACTCACCGAACATCGAGCCGTGTGCGATCGTCGACTCGGCCAAGAAGTGCATCAGCTCGGGCGCATCTCTAACGGCGCTGGTGATAACCGACAAGTCACTTGAGATGATCTTGGTCGCAACGAGGTTGGGTACCGCGTCGACAAGGCGTCGATAGTCGGTGCCGGTCAATAGCCGACCGGTCTTGCTCGAGTTGTAGTGCATGAAGTTGCTGTCCGCGAACCTGCCGCAGACATCGACGAAGAAGCGCATGACTTCCTGATCAGTCAATGGCGCCCAACTCGGCAGCGATACCTGGAAGTCGCGGAACCCGAGGTCATGTGCGATCTGGAGTCGTTCGGTGATGTTCGCGGTTGAGAGGCCGATCACTCCGACCATCGGCACGACATCGCCGCCCAGAAGTTCGTCACCGAACACTTCTACGACGCGCCGGAATTGGGCGGTGTCGACGCCGTATCCCTCTCCCGCGGTGCCGAACACGTAGATACGGCTGAAGCCTCGATCTACGGCGAGGCGCAGCTGTCGCCGGAAAACGTCCTCTTCAAGCTCCTCGTTGTCATTCCAAGGGCAGACCGCGGTGACCATGACAGTGGACGGATAGCGGGGCACGGATCCTGCTCCCTCTCGATCTGCGATGCATCAACGCGCGGGTGGTTCGCCAAAGATGGGCTCGCCCGGCGCGGAGTAGCGACGCACAACGTCGAGATCGAGCTCAACGCCGAGACCGGGTCGTCCGGAGACCGGAACACGTCCATTCGCGACGACCGGTTCGTCGCCGAGGACGAGGTCGTTCCAGAAGGGCACGTCGGACCCATGGAACTCGATCGCAATGACGTTGCTGAGGGCGGCGCTCACGTGGGCCGCCTCGACGAAGGCGAGTGGGCTTCCAGCACAATGCGGAGCGATCGGCAGGAACTGGCGTGACGCGAGGTCACCGATGCGAATGCCTTCGAGCAGCCCGCCCGCCCCTGCGAAATCCGGGGTGAGGATGTGGGCGCAGCGGTGCTTGATGAGGTCGATGAAACCGTCGAGCAGATAGGCGTTCTCACCTGTTGCGATTGGGACCGGACTGGCCGCCGTCACGGCGGCGATCGCGTCGAGACTGAGGGGCACCGGGTCCTCCAGCCAGAGCGGCCGGGCCGGAGCGATCGCGTGTGCGATCTGGATTGCGGTCGGAACATCGAATCGCCAGTGGCAGTCAAACGCGAGGGCCACGTCCTCACCAAGCGCCTGACGAAGGCGAAGGACGTTGTCAGAAATACGCGCGATCTCCCTTGAGCTGGCCGACCGATCCGTTGCCTCGCGCGTTGTGGGGAACACATCAAGGTCGAACTTGAGATATCGGAAGCCCGACGCCATCGCGGCCTCTGCCCGGGCAATCATGGCGTCGGGCGATACGGCGCCGGCTTCCTGAGCTTCCCAGTAGAAATCGCCGGGTTCGGTGAGACCGGAATCGGACAGCCAGAATGGCCGTCGGTATCTCATGATTCCGTCCATGCTGGCGAGTTCGTCGCCCGCATGCAGGTCCGCGTAGACCTCCACCGAGTCGCGGAAGGCGCCGCCCAGCAACCGCGCGACGGGCACCCCCAGGCACTTGCCATTCAGATCCCACAGTGCCGCCTCGATCCCCGAGATCGGGAAGTAGCCGACCCCCGCGCCTGGGTTGGCGTATGCGGCCATCAGCCGCGCCCAGAGTGGATGGACGTTCGATGGATCCTGACCGATCAGGAGTTCGCCCAGCTCGCGCAACATCGCCGTGAGTCCTGGACCCGAAACGCACTCCCCTGTGCCGAACACGCCTTCATCGGTGTGGATGCGGACGTACGTGTAGTCAAAGTTCGCCTGCACGACCGCCGTGGTGACCCTGGTGATCTTCACTCTGGGTTTGTCCTTTCCGCAGACAGAGGCTCGTCCCGAAGGGGAGCGGGCAGTTGTCGGGGGCAGCCCGCGGCACGCACCGAGGCGTATTGGGATGGGATGCCGCCACGCCCGGGTCCGGCACGATTCCAGCGGCGTTCGTGAGCCGTATCGCCGAGAGGCTCGCGGCTGTGGATCTATGCGGTACAGGGATCACGGGCCCTGAACCGGGCCGTCACGCTCCCACCGCGCTCAGGAGTCGTCGCGCCCGGGCCGCGGGCTAGAGCGCGGGCCAGACGACACTCGCGAATGGTTCACCTGTCTCCAGGCACCGGATGTTTTCCGCGATGACGTTCCAGCGGATCCGCCACGTGCCCTCTGTCGACCCTGCGGTATGCGACGTGAGGATCACGTTGTCCAATTCGTGAAATGGCCGATTCGCAGGCATCGCCTTGTCCCAGTCACGGTCCGGATACCGGTACCAGACATCGATCCCCGCGCCGGCAAGACGTCCCGACATCAGCGCCTCGTAGAGCGCTTCCTCGTCGACGACCGGTCCCCGGCCGACATTCACCAGATACGCGCTGGGACGCATCCGCCCGATGACGTTCGCGCCGATCAGGCCCCGCGTCTCCTGCGTTTCGGGCAAGGAGGTCACAAGGAAGTCCGCCCCCTGTGCGAACGTCGGCAGGTCGGATAGGTCACCGAGCGCCTGGAGGCCGAGCTCGGCGGCCGACAGACGTTCTGGTCGTCGCGTGACTCCCGTCATTCGCATCCCGTAGAACTGGCCCCAGCGCGCCAGCTCACGGCCGATGTGGCCCAGGCCCACGATGACCAGCGTGCGGCCCCGAAGTTCGCGCAGCGGCTTTGGGTCGCCCCAATCGCCCTGGCGGAGCTTCGCGTCGGCACGCATCAACTCGCGATTGAGTGCCGCCATGATCATGAACACGTGTTCGGCGATCGCGTACTCATGACCGTAGAGGTTGGAGACCGTGATGCCGGGCGGCAGGTTGTCGAGGTCGACCTTGTCCGTGCCCGTGCTGAGCAGCTGGATCAGCCGGAGGGTATGACCTCCGCCATTGAGCCATTCACTCCGAAACCCCCACGTGACGAAGGCGTCTGCGCCTGCGAGGCCCGCGATGACAGCCGCCTGGTCCTCGGGCACGATCGGCACCAGCTCTGCCCGCACGCCGGCCGCGTCGAGTGCCGCCTGCATGTCGGACACATACGCCGTTGAGATGAGGACCCGTGGAGTGTGCTGCGACGCGAGCGGCGCTGCGGCTCGGTGATACGCGGTTGGCACCTGCGCCGGCGACCCCGGCTCGAATGGGCCGGACATCATCGGACTCCAACCTGGATCGAGTCCGTAGTCGAGCGACTGGGCGGGGTTGCCGTGATACCAGGAACGCCGCTCTGGAGCAGCATCTGGCGCGCCTTTTCGCGGTATAGCTCGCGCACATCGCGGGTCGGCGGTCGGTTGCGGCTCGAGGGCAGCCCGACCAATTCCATGCAGAGCTTGTCGAGATGGCCGTCACCGCCGGTGTAGCTGTCGATGTCGGCCCAGAGCTCCATGAAGGGAAGGCACACATCGACGATGTCGCGCTGGGCCCGGACGTACTCGCCCCGCTCCAGCATGTGCCACAGGCCGGCCGCGAATTGGGGCCAGTAGTTGCCCTGGTGGATCTCGAGCGATCGCGCGCCCAGCATGTGGCTGACGGCGTAGAGCCCTTGGTTGTCGATGATCGCGAAGCGCTTCGAGAATCGCGACACGATCCCTTCGAAACCCATGATCGCTGTGTCGGGAGCCGACCACTTGAGGCTGACAACGTTGGGAACATCAACAAGCCGCTCTACGAGGGCGCTTGAGAGGCCCACGCTCGTCCAGAACGTGTTGTAGATGATCAGACCGACATCCGCGGCGGCCGCGCCGGCCAAGACGTGGTCGACAAAGTCTCCCTCCGTGTGCGAGTGATAGAAGGGCGGGGAGACTTGGACGTAATCAGCCCCCACACTTGCTGCTGCGCGAACGAGACGGATCAGTTCAAGCGTGCTCGTTGTCTGGCCGCCGACGGCGATCGGCACGCGACCAGCTGCGGCCTCGATCACCGTCCGCCATACGGCCACACGCTCGTCGAATGTCATCGTGGAGAAGTCGCCTGCCGCGCCGCCAGCCAAGAGCACGGCGTTGCCAGTCGTCAGGCCTCCGTCGATTAGGAAGTTGACATGCTGACGCATGGCGTCGTGGTTCACAGACAGGTCCAGGTCGTCGTTGAACATCGTCGGGATGGTCACGTAACAGCCCTGGAGTCGAGCGCGGGACACGGCGGCAGTCATCGCAGGCTCCTGTCAGCGAAAATAGCGGCGTAATGCGATCGAAGCCCGGCCGGATGTCGCCGGGCGCGGCCCTACGAACTCGGCTACCCGGGGAGCTGTTCACCCATCTGACGAGCCCTGTGGACCCACTCCGACCGTCCGATTGGTGAACTGTGACTGTGCAATTGGGCAACTGTGCAGCCACACTATATGATGTGTCAAGACCGCGTCTTGGTAGGCTGCCAAGGTCGGATACCCCTCAGGGTCCGCGGCTTCAGACCCTGCCGCAGGATGGATGACGATTCGAATGGATTCGGTGCATCAGCCCGACTTCACGCTGGACGAGACAGACCGGCAGGATCGCCGGTCCGCCAGCCAACGACATACGGTGGGGAGCGGGATCCGAAGGGAGCGCATCCGCCAGGGCCTGACGCTCGGGCAGCTTGCTGACCCGGTTCGTCTTTCTGTCAGCGCATTGAGCCAGATCGAGCGGGGCGCAAACGATCCGTCGTTGGCCGCGTTGGGGCGAATTGCGGATGCTCTCCGCGTCCCAATGTTTCAGTTTTTCCTTGAGCCCGAGCCGCCGAGCATCGTTGTTCGGCGTGCCGAGCGGCGGCGAATCACCTACTCGGACGGTCCCGCCGCCTACGTCTTGGTTTCGCCACAGATCGCGAGATCGTTCGAGGTCGTTACTTGCGACGTGGGGCCTGGGGAAGCGACGACCGACGGTCTTAGCAACCACAAGAGCGAGGAGTTCGTTCTTGTCCTCGAGGGCAGGCTGACCATCACCGTCGGCGGCGACACCTACAACCTCGACGAAGGCGACACGATCCTGATCTCGCCGAACGTGCGGCACATGATCCAGAACGTCGGATCCCAGGCCGCGCGTCTGCTCGCGGTGCTGAGCCCACCGAGCTAAGACTCGATTCGAGCCGCGGGCGAACGCGGGAGCTTGCTCGCGAGTCGGGCGGAGACGCATTCGCCCATGCCAGACACCGCTTGAGCGCGCGCACCGCCATGTCGTCACCTGCGGGCCCAGACACCTGCGGGCTGGCGATCCCCAAACGGCGCGTCCATGTTGCGGAATGGAGCACCCGGTGGCGTCCGAAATCACCGACCAACGGTCGCAGGACCTCGCTGCGCCGCGCATGCGCTCGAGCGAGCGCCGCACGGCAGCGGCGTTGCCAGCCGCAACCCCAACGAAGTTCAGTGTGACTGTCGCTTGTGAGATTCCTAAAGTGGGTCTTGACAGAGATTGCATTGGGAATGAAGCTTTTCGCGAACACGCACCTACGGTTCACAAAGGTTCGACGGCGCGACGTTTGGAGGTGGCGCCTGTCGGCATCGTGACCGTTGGGGTACGGCGGCACTTCTTCCGGTCGATCCCGTACGCACTCCACGCTTCGATCGGGCGGGGCTAGGTGCCTGGCGAGGAAAGGCTGACCAGTGGTGGGGAATACCAGGAGGGAACGGTGAACATCCCCGTGCAGTCACGCCGAGCGAGATGGCTTCCTCTGCTCGTGGTTTCGGGACTGATCTTCGGCGCGTGCAGTGGGACGGCGTCCCCGAGTTCCGCGCCGAGTTCCTCGCCAACGGCGGCGTCGGCTTCCGCGCCAACGGCAGCACCGACGGCCGCGCCGACGACAGCACCGACAGCCGTGCCGACGGCGGCGTCGGCTTCCGCGCCAACGGCCGCACCGACGGCCTCGCCGACGACAGCACCGACGGCCGCGCCGACGACAGCGCCGACAGCCGGCTCGGCTGGAGGGCTCGCATTCGACGCCGGCAATGCAGGCGGCACCGTCAACGTCGCCTACGTCGGTCCCTGCTGCAACGGCGTGGACTTCCCCCAACCGCTAACGGCGAATGGGGACTACATGTTCATCAACAAGATCTACGAGCATCTCGTGACCTACAGCGTCGACCCAAACACGGTCAACGACAGCCCAGGCGGACCGTACAGCGGCGGGTACGGGGCGATGATTCCGGCCCTCGCGGCGTCGTGGGAAACGGCCTCTGACGGCCTCACTTGGACATTCCACCTCCAGCCCAACGTGACGTGGTCCGATGGGACGCCACTGACATCAGCGGACGTCGCCTTCTCACTCGCTCTGTGCCTGAACCCCAAGGCCGGTGGCTGCACGTACGCTGGCGGCATGGGCGACATCGCGGGTGCTGCCGCGCTCAAGGCCGGAACGGCGTCGGCCCTGACGGGCGTGACGACGCCCGATGCTCAGACCGTGGTCATCAAGACCGACCATCCCAACGCGGCGCTGGCGGATGGCTTGGCGAACATCTGGATCCTGCAGAAGGCATCTGTAAGCCAGATTCCGCTCGATCCCACGAACGGCCTCAACAAGGATCCATATTGGTTTACGCCCGGGAAGGCGATTGGCACCGGCCCATTCAAGCTATCGGGCTACACAGCGGGCCAGTTCATGGAACTGAGTCGCAATGATTCCTATTGGCGCGGCAAGCCATTGCTCGACAAGATTGTTCGCAAGGAATACAAGGACGCAGCTACCGCGCTTCTCGCATTCGACAAGGGCGAAGTCGATTACACGTACCTCACGGCCGATGAAGTCGAACGCGAGAAGAGCAATGCGAACGCCGTAATCCTGCCCGGTCCCTCGCAGGGCAACAACGCAGTCGTCTTCAACCCCAAAGTGAATCCAGCGTTCGCCAACAAGCTGTTCCGGCAGGCGATGGAGTATGCGATCGATCGCCAAGCGATCATCGCGAATCTCTATGGCGGGGGGGCGCAAGCCCTGTCCTGCCTCTTCGGAAATCCTGCCTACCATGGAACCGAGAACACCTACGACTACAACCCGGACAAGGCCAAGGCGCTGCTCCAGGAGGCCGGCATCGACCCGACGACGATCAAGGACATCACCTTTGACACCTACTACAACGACCCGCTCTCGCTGAACGTCATGACGGCGATCCAGGCCAACTGGGCTGCCGTGGGGTTCAACGTCAAGATTCAACAGATGGACGGCGCCGCGTGGGTCAAGCGCTATTACGACAACGGCGCGTCCCAGGTGTCGTTCCTGGGTGCCGCGAATGGGCCAGACGGAAATATCGCCGCCACGTATTTCCTCTCGACGTCTGCCTGGCCCAACGGAAACAACGGGTGGAAGGACTACCACTACAGCAATGCGCAGGTCGACGACCTGATCAACAAGGGCGCATCCGTGTTCGATACGGCGGCCCGCTCGACTGTGTACCAGCAGTTGTGCTCAGTCCTGGCGGACGACATCCCTTGGAATGTCCTCTGGACGACCACGCGGTACTGGATCGTCAACAAGCGCGTTGGGAACATCGTGAGTACGCCCGGTCCGGGGACGGGCACCTACTACGACGCCGCCGAGAAGTGGTTCATCAAGAGCTAGCGGCACCCGGGCGCAACACCTAGACGAGGGGCGGGACCTCCTCCCCGCCCCTCGTTCGCACGTCCGAAGGACATGGGCGCCTACATCACTCGCCGAATTCTTCTCGCCATTCCGGTCTTCTTCGGCATCACGATTCTCGTGTTCGTGTTTGTGGCTCTGGCGCCCGGCGACCCAGTGTCCGCCTACATCCGGCCGGAGGTTGCCGGCAGCCAGGAACTGCGCGATGCATTGACACGGCAGCTCGGGCTCGACCAACCCATTCCGATTCGATACCTCCGGTGGCTGAGTCAGACCGTGCAGGGCAATCTCGGGTACAGCGCGATCTCCGGCGTCGCCGTCAACGGCTTAGTGCAGACGTCCGTTCTGGCATCGGTCATCCTCGTTGGAACGGCCCTCGTCATCGGCGTCGCTATCGGTGTCCCGCTCGGGATGCTCTCGGCGCTCCGCCAGTACTCGCGGCTCGACTTTCTGCTGACGACCGTGGCGTTCCTCGGGATTTCGACGCCATCGTTCGTCCTGGGGTTGGGCAGCTTGTACATCTTCGGGCTGGTACTCGGGCTCTTCCCGATCGGCGGGATGCTGACTCCGGCGCAGCCATTCAGCCTTCTCGACTTCCTGGAGCACCTTGCGCTCCCTGCGCTCGTCCTGGCCGTTGGCTACGTCGCCAGCCTGATGCGTTACACGCGCGCCGCGATGCTCGACGTCGTGAGCGCGGCGTACATGACCACAGCCGTATCGAAGGGCCTGCCACCCGAGTCGGTCGTCGTGCGCCACGGATTCAGGAATGCCTTGATCCCGGTCGTGACCGTCGTTGGGTTGTCCCTCTCGGATCTCTTCGGAGCGGCAATCATCACGGAGACGGTCTTCCAGTGGCCCGGGATGGGCTACAACATGGTCAGTGCCGTCACGGCGCGCGACTTCCCGGTCATTATGGGCCTGAGCCTGGTGGTGGCGATAGGCGTCCTGACGGCCAACCTCCTGACGGACGTCACCTACGCAGTCGTCGATCCTCGGATCCGGTACTGACCGGGATGGCGTCGACAGAAGCCTTCGGTGGGACTCCCGTGACCGCCGAGCGCCGGACCGAATCTCCCTTCCGACGCAGGCTCATCCGATTCGGGCACCACCGCCTCGCCATGGTCGGCCTCGGCATCGTTGCCATTCTGGTTGTTGGGGCGTTCGTTGGCTCCGAGGCAGCGGCGCTTGAGCAGCACCTCTTCAGCGCCAATCGACCGCCCTCGAGCGAGCACTGGTTCGGAACGGACGCGTTGGGACGCGATGTCTTCGCTCGAACCCTCGTGGGCGGTCGGGTGTCGCTGCTTGTCGGGCTCGTGTCGGTGTTGTTTTCAACGGCGATCGGCGTCCTTCTCGGTGTCCTCGCCGGGTACTACCGCAGGCTCGACCTGGCCATCATGCGCCTCGTCGATATCGTGATGAGTTTCCCGCTCATCATCCTGTTGCTGATCGCGGCCGCCCTCGTCGGACCGGGGATCTACAACATGATGGTGATGATCGGATTGCTGTACTGGATCGTCCCCTGTCGGATCATTCGCGGCCAATTTCTCCAGCTGCGCGACGCCGAGTATGTCGTCGCGGCCCGCGTGATCGGGCTCCGCGACCGGACGATCGTTATCCGTCACATCCTGCCCAACGCCGTTGCGCCGCTACTGGTCTACGTCAGCCTGGCCGTGGCGACCACTGTGATCCTCGAAGCAGGGCTCAGTTATCTCGGCCTCGGGGTTCAGCCGCCGACCGCGAGCTGGGGCAACATGCTGAACGCTGCCCGCAGCCTGACCGTTCTCAGCCGATACGTTTGGCAGTGGCTTCCACCGGCTGTTTTCGTTGTGATGTTCGTACTCGCGGTGAACTTCGTCGGTGACGGGATCCGCGACGCGCTCGATGCCAAGAGCACCCACGAGCGAGGATGAAGCGACCCCGGACGGGCTGACTACTCCGCCGAAACGACCCGATGGGCTCGCGGGATGAGGTCAGGGATCTGGTACAGGAGACTCGCGAACGCGGCGACGGCAGCCGGCTGCTCTCTCGCCCCAAGGCGCTCCAAGGCGACGATCCGGCGCCTGATCGGGACCACGCCGATGAACTCGATCGGCACGAGCGCACCACTCAGCAGTGAGTCGGCAACCGCCGTGCCTGGCAGGAGGGCGACGCCCAGGCCCCGTTCCACCATCCGCTTGGCAGCCTCGATGTTGTCCACCTCGGTGACCCCGCGAGGAACGACCCCGGCCGCACGGAAGAGCGCATTCGTCAGGTCGAAGTAGCTCGACGTTCGGTCGAACAGGATGAGCTGCGTGTGGCGGATGGCCGAGACGTCGATCCGCCCTGCCTCGGCAAAGGGATGTGCGGGCGGCGCGACGAGGATCAGCTCGTCCTCGTACAGGGGCCAGGTCGCCACGCGCGAATCACGCAGCTCGCGAACGATGCCGAAATCGACTTCCCCACGTAGGACGAGTTCGAGGATCTCCTCCGAATGCCCGGTCCGAACGAGCAGCCGGACGTCAGGAAAGAGCGCCGCGTACCTCACCAAGAGTTCAGGCAGCACATAGGCGCTGACGGCCGGAGCGACGCCGAGCGCGAGCTCGCCATTCAACCCGAACTCGAGCTCGCGCACCAAGGCCATCCCGCCTTCGATGGCCTCGATCGCCCGCTCCGCATGCGGAAGAAACGCCCGGCCCGCGTTCGTGAGCTCCATCCCGTGCCGCGAACGCCGGAAGAGAGGCGACCCCAAGGTGGCTTCGAGCGCCTGGATCCGCGCTGTCAACGCGGGCTGACTGAGAAGAAGGGCCTCAGCTGCGCGATGCATGGTTCCCTGCCGGGCGACTTCGCAGAATGCTTCGATCTGGGCCATGAGCATTGCACTAGTCCAATGATCGACGGGATCTATCGATAGTAGCCAATCATTCTATTGGACAGATCAGTAGCACGCCCCTAGCGTTCGCGACCTCGACTGGCTTGGTGAGAGGAGCGGTCCTGTGGGCAAGAGCGACGTTCGATCACGTACCGACGCTGATCTGGTGGCCGAACTTGATCGGGCCCACCTCTGGATCGTCGGGCTCGGCTTGACAGAGGACGATCGGCTGTTCGGGCCAGCGCGTGAGGTCACGCTCGATCTCGGCGAGTGCGACTGCCCCGGCGAATGCCGTCACGATCACGAGAATGAATAGGCCTGATGCCATGTTGATTGGCCATCGACCGGACCATGCGCAGACTGCGCTCGCTCCGTCGGCGCTCCTACCCGATGGCTTCCAAGTCCCGACGTCACGATGGATCCATCCATCGTCCCGGATGCGGGAGCTGTTGCGGACCGAGCCCTACCTCTTTGGCCCCGGCGTATACGACCCTTTCGGAGCGCAGCTCGTCATGTACTACGGCTTCAAGGCCGTCTACTTCTCGGGCTACTCGTTCGCCATCGGCCACCTCGGGACGACTGACATGGACCTCTACAGCGGAGTGGAAATCGCTGAGGCGGCGATGCGGACCGTCGCCGGGTTGCGGAAGTTCCAGCTGACGCAGGCGGTGGGCGACCCTGGCAAGGGCATTCCGCCGCGACATCTGGACATCCCACCGGTCATCGTGGACATGGACGCCGGCTACGGGAACATCTTCAACGTCCAGCGGACGACGGAGCTCTACGTGAGGGCCGGTGTAGCAGGAGCCCACCTCGAGGACCAAGTGCTGCCTAAGCGCTGCGGGCACATTGGCGGGAAGGCTCTTGTCTCCGTGCCGGAAATGGTCGGCAAGCTCCGCATGATGCGAGCCGTGGCCGACGATCTTGGCAACCCGGACTTCCTTGTCGTCGCCCGAACGGATGGGCTTTCCGCGATCGATGCCCCCGAGCCCCGCCGAGGTATTGACTTGGCGGTTGACCGAGGCCTCCGCTATCTCGAGACCGGTGTTCCCGATCTCCTCTGGTGTGAATTCCCGACGGCCGATCGCGGTCCAGTTGAAACGTTCACCAACCAGATCCGCAGACGCTTCCCTGAGGCGCGGTTTGCATTCAACTACTCGTCGTCCTTCAAGTGGTTCAACGACCCTGATCCCCTTACGTTCCGCGAGCTCGGCGACATGGGAGTCGGCTTTATCTTCATCACGCTCGGCGGACAACATGCCAACGGGCTGGGCCTGTCAACGCTGCTCAGCGCGCTGGCCGAGCGTCAGGAGCGGGGCTATATCGAGCTCCAGCGCAAGGAATGGGCGGCCGGTGCAGACATACCCACCCGCTCGCACCACTTCTTTAGTGGTGTGCCATATCACCACTTGGTGGGCACGGCATACGATGCCGTCAGGCTCGGGCAGGAGTTCGCCGACCACCTGCCCGACGAAAAGGTCGTGTGATGCCGAAGGTCGGTTAACGTGGCAGCGCCCCTTATGCGAGGCGCCGCCGGCATGCGAGCTCGGATAGGTCTGAGTCAGAACGGAGCCCGACGGCGGGCTCCAAGATCCGCACGGAAGCCACCCGCGTGCGCCGGCGCAGATGGGGTACCCCGTCGTCAGGCCCAACCTCGCGCGCCAGTCGGATGACGTTGCAAGGTGCCGGCGGGATCCCGAGAACGGGAGTTGCACGCGGGATCGATGGGTTCCTTCAACGAAGGCGGCAAGGACGGCGGGCTGCCGCCGAGTGGCTTCACATGGCACGGAGGCGCGCCGTCGCTGGTCCATCACGCTGATCGAGCCTCAGCCGCAGCCAGCCATTCAACACGTCCGTCGATCGGGATCGTATAGGTTGTAATCCCGCGTCCAACTCCTGTCGGGCGCGCCATTGCAACCTTTTCCGGTAGCGCCGGCCGGCCCGAGGCAACCGACCCGATCAGCGGAACGCGAACTTCGCCCCGTCGTCGTTCCCGGTCCCGAACAGCTGCTCGGCCAGCGCAACACTCGTCCACGCGATCCACTCGGCGTGCGTCCAGTCGCGCTCTGACACCAGGGCTCGGTACGCCCCGGCACTGGCCAGAAACAGCATCACGTCGGTGGCCCGGTCCTCTGTCATGCCGGCGCGCAGCTCGCGCTTGGTTCGCAGGAACGAGACCATCTCCCGGTAGCCGTCGGACCGCCACGCCTCGTTCTGGGCAAGAAACGAGGCGGCATCCGGGTCGCCCGCAGCCGCCGTCCGGACGGCGCGGTCGAGCGGCGCGACGCGACGAAGGATCTCGGCCAGCCCGCCTACCACCAGCCGGACCGCAGCTGTGACATCTGGCTCGGCGACCGCCTCGCGGTACCACGCCTGCTCCTGCGGCACCGCTGGTTCGTCCTCACCCATCACGGCCAACCCGTAGGCGCTGTTGAGGACCTCGGTCTTCGTATGGAACACGAAGTACACGGTCTGGACTGCGACGCCTGCCGCCTGCGCGATGTCGGCCATCGTCGTCCGCGTGTAGCCGCGGTCACGGAACAGCGCCGTTGCCGCCTTCGTGATGCGCATTCGCGTCGCCCGTGAGCGTGCACGCGGGGGCCTTCGCTCATCGGTGCTGGGCTTGACAGGTTCCATGGCAGCCTTCAGAGTAGTCCAACGACCATCTAGAGTATGACTCTAACGTCTCGCACTAGGCGCACAGGAGGTTGGGTGGCATGGTCAAGGTGGAGCGAAGCGTCGCGATCGCCCGATCGAGTGACGACTTGTTTGCCTTCGTGGCGGACCAGACGAACGCGACACGCTGGCAGTCCGGGGTCCTGGAGGTCCGGCGGCTGACCGACGGCCCGCCGGGCGTCGGAACCAGGCACGTGTTCACCCGGACCCTGATGGGCCACCGCATGACCGGCGAGAACGAGTACGTCGAGTTCGTCCCGGGCCGGCGGGTCGCCTTCCGAACGACGTCCGGTCCCAGGCTGCTCGCGTCCTACGACGTCGCGCCGGGATCGACCGGCGCACGCCTGACGGCCACGATCGAGCTCGACGTATCCGGGATCATGACGGTTGCCGCGCCGCTCGTGGCTCGCAGCCTGAGCCGCGACGTCGAGGCCAACCTCGCGCGGCTGAAGGACATCCTGGAGGAGCCGGCGGACCAGCCGGCCGCCGGCGCCCTCGAGCGCGGCCCCTCCACTGGACCTGAGCTCGTCCGCTGATCGCGCCTTCGTGATCGAACGTCAGTTGATGGGCCCCAACGCATGCATCACCGCCCGTACCGATCGTGGCTGCTGCTCCCGATCCTCGCCATCGTCCTCGCACTGTTCGGGGTTTCGGATTTCCTGATCGGCATTACCGCGGATCCGGGCATCACCGTCGCCATCACCGGGCTCACGCCTGACGAACTCCGGGCTGCCAGTCCGGAGGGCTATCGACTGGCCGACTTCATGGTCCGTACCCAGGGCGTGACGCTCGCCGCATTCGGGGTCCTGCTGGCAGTCGTCCTGTGGTGGCCGTATCGAGGCGGTCAGCCCTGGGCGTGGAAGGTGGTTTGGATCCTCCCTGCCTGGGCGATTTCCGTGCCGCTCACGTACCTCGCATTCGGACTCGCACCCGACGTTCCGCCCGCACCGCCGATGATCTCGGGGCCGATCCTCGCGATCCTCGCAACGGTCGTGCTCGTCGTCGATCGACGACGTTTTTCGGGAGGCGAAGATATCGACTGGTTGAGCGAGCGCAGCTCGAGGCTGCGTCGATGGTGTTCCCATCGGCAGCACACCCCACGTCGCACGGCCAGGTCCATCACGACGTCCAATGGGCGCCGAGCGGCCAGCAAGCGTGCTCTGCCGCGGTGGCTGGTCGGTCGTGATCGGCCGGGACGATCGGGCCGGGATCGCGACAGCCTGGCGGCTCGTGGCGTAAGCGATCCGCACTTCGACGGGCGTCCGGTTTCTGCTGATCGATTGACCGCCCGACCGCTGGGGCCGCCCACGAGTCGGACGCCGCGTCGATCGCGCGGTTGCTCAGCCTCGCGCGGGCTCGCGCTCCAGCAACACCTTGAGGCGCTGGGACCGCGCCCGAAGATCTCGTTCGATGACCCCGCGCGACATCGCGACAAACACACGCCCGCCGAGCGAAGTCGGCAGCAACGTGTCCACGACTTGCATGTCGGTGCCGCCGTCGACCCCGGTCAGGCGCACCGACCGTGAGCTCATAGCCGATCCCGCGCAGGACCTGCGTGACCAGGGCCGGTGGCTCCAACTCGGTCGTGGTCCACGTGCTCTTGGCGGTTATGCCCATTCGGCGATTCCGAATGATTCCGGTGGCGCCCACGACGAGCCGATCGGTTGGGGCGACCTCGACCAGGGTCGGGTCGTACTCGACCCAGCGCGTCGGGTCGACCATGAATTCGAAGACGACCTCCGGTGGTGCCGCAATGCGGGTCGTGCGCTCGATCATCATGCTGGACCCCCGATCTACCCGCCGGGTATTGACAGGCCCCGGTCAGCGTGTAGTCGTCGGTGGAGGTGTCCTCGTAGTAGGCGGGCGCCACGCTCGCCGCGCCATTGCGACCGTTCGCGGAGTTGGTCGATCGTCCCCAATGGACCCTACGCCAGGTCGGGCGCGATTCCAGCGGTCGTGATGAATTGGCGGATCTGCGACGCGTGTTCTGTCGTGTGGCCCACGAGTCCGGTGAGGATCCATGCGTATGGCTGGCCCTGGTAGCGATGGGTCGGCGGTAGCAGTGTTGCGGCCTGTTCGTCGGTCATGGCTTCCAGCGTGTCGCGTGCCCGCTGGCGGCAATGGTCGATGTACCCGGCGATCTCGGAACGCGACCAGGCGGCTGGCAAGGTCGGAAGGTCGCGCCAGTGCGGATGCCCGGCAAACGGCAGCGGCGGCGTCCACGGGGCGAAGTCGCCATTGAGGTCGTAGTCGAAGACCTCGAGTGCGTGCCACGCGACGCTCCACGGAGTCGACCGACGCTGGACCCATCGCTCGATCAGTGTGCTGCGTTGTGCAGGGTCGGTGATGGGATTCCAGTCGGCGCCGAGGAATTGGTGGTCGGCTCCCGGAGCCGTGACCGGCCACATGCCGACTTCCCATAGTTCGTCCGTGGAGTCACGTACCGCCGCGGCCATGAGATCGAGGGCCTCATCGAAGCTCCGACTCAGGCTTTCCACCCAGATCGATGACATACGCGTTCACGGTACTTGGCCGGGTGCCGAGATTGGTTCCTGCAGGCGAGATCGATCCACCGCTTCGACGAAGGCGCCCATGCCATCGAGCTGCCGCTGCGTCGCTTCCCGCGACCCCGTCCCCTTGCGGGCTCCAGCCCGCTCGATGGCGAGTTGTGCCGTCAATTCCGCACGCGCGTGAACATGGTGGGGAGCTTCCCATTCGGCTGGTAGCGCAGGATCGGCGCGAGGTCAGCGCCGCGAACCGTCCCTGCCGCGTAATAGAAGATCCCGAACTCGTCGATCGCGGAACCGTCTGCGAACACGCAGTAGTTCATGACCTTGAAGACTGGCTGGCTCGAGTCGACCCAGCCGCCCGGCGTCGCCGTATTGCCGAAGTCAGCGGCACCGCCCAACTGGTGGCTGCAGTTGTAGGCGGCGGGGTTGGCCGACGGCTCTGGTGGCATCAGCGGCGGGACCTTCGAGAGGTAGGCGATCGCCGCCATCGTGGGGTCTTCGCCATAGAGCGTGACCAGATCCGTTGAGATCCGCGTCGTCGTCTGGCCCGATCCCGACTCGAACTCGCAGAACTGTGCTCGGCCGCCGAGCCGCAGCCAGACAGCCGGGTCCCCGTTCGTGTTCCATGTGGCTGCGCGGGTCACGAGCATGCCGCCCTTCGATGTGCAATACATCCCGGCAGCCGCGAGGTCGATGGTCGGCGCTGATGCACCCGACGGGCCGGGCGATGCAGAGCGCGACCTGCCAGCCTCGCGCGGCGAACCGGCCGGGGCACAACCTGCCGTCAGGCCGACGATCGCAAGCACGAGAACCGCGAGAGTTAAGCGACCGATCGGACGAAGCGGCTTTCGCAATCTCGAAATCGTCCTCGCAGTGCGCGTCATGAGCGCTCGGCGCGCGTCGGCACAACCGATGGGCTTCGTGCGCCATCACGTCGAGTGACGAGGGTTCGATGGACCCACGGTATGAACCACCGGTCGAGCCCGATCCAGCCCGCGTTGCGCCAGGCGAGCGTGAGCAGCAGGCCGAGGACGATGAGCGCCGGGTTCGGGCCGAGGGACCCGGCCAGCACGAAGTTGGCGTTCAGGAACACCCCTCCGAACGCCGCGATGCCGGTGAGCAGGCCGACGAGCAAGCCCAGCCCGACAGCGGTTTCGCCGAGCGCCACAAGCGTCGCGAAGACGCCCTCGCTCGCCTTGACGACGTTCTGGAGGAACCAGACGTACCAACCCGGCGTGTCCGGACTCTCGATGGCGCCGCTGATCACCCCGTCGATCTGAGCTCCGGTCCCGAAGAGCCACGTTCCGCTCGTGATCTTCGCCAGCCCGGCCGGAAGGAACACTGAGGCCACGTAGAGACGCACAAGCAACCACAACCACGCAGCTGTCGTGCTCGCGAACAGGAACCGCGCCCAGCGCGGCTCCTGGAACTGCTCCGGGCGAAGCGGTGGATGGACGAACCTGTCGAGCATGCTGCCCGCCGATCACCACCTGTATGGAGGACGCAGCCTATGCGCCATCTGAACCATCTTGACGGTGGGGCGGTGATGATCGTCTTCACCCGGCCCGTGTGATCGCGTTTCGGACTCGATCGCAAGGGCGCAGGCGGTGCCTCCGATGCGGCGGGACAGTGTCCTTCCAGCCGCGCCCGTGATGGCGGGTTCGAACAAATGTGCTATGGTGCCGGCAGCCGCACTCTCTGCGGCGCTTCGCGTGGTCGATCCCCTTCTCGAACGGACCAGGCGTTTCGCCATCCCTTGTTCGGGGAGCACTGGAGGTCACCATGACCACCGGCACCATCAAGAAGGTCGTGGCCGATCGCGGCTTCGGCTTCATCGCCGCGGAGGATGGCAAGGAATACTTCTTCCACCGCGCGGCACTTGACGCATCGATGGACTTCGACCGCCTGGTCGGCGGCGAGCACGTCCAGTTCGACGTCGAGGCCAGCCCGAAGGGCGATCGCGCAGGACACGTCCGCGCCGCAGCCTGATTCTCCGGCGATCGGCCCGTTGAGCGTCGACGGGCCGATCGCCTTCCGATGACTGTCACCCAGGTCGGGTCGTTTCCGTGCGGCTGGATCCGGACGCCGCGACAGACCGCCTCACGCTGTACTACGGGGCAGCCGACACCGTCATCGGCCGCCGCCTGATTGAGGCCGTCACTGCCGCGCGAGCTGTGCGCGATAGAACTCGAGCGCGACCCTGGTCTTCGTCTGCTGGACACCGCTCACGGGCACGCCGTGGCTGCCGAGATAGGCCCGCAGTTCTGCCGCCACCTGGAATGCCTGTGACGCGAGGCAGCGCGTCGAGAGTTCCAGGATCCGCGAGCCGTCGGGATAAAGCCACACTTCGGCGACAAGCCGTTTGAGGTCACCCGAGACCTTCAGGTCCGGGAGCGGGAACGCGGTCTTCAGGATGAATGTCGGACCAAGTACCGACAGCGAGTCGAGCGTGATGCCATCGGGTGCGTGCGCGGCGAAAAAGGCCCGCTGCTCCTTCGAATAGATCTTGCGCAGCGCGATCTTGCCGGCGACGGCATCGGCCACCTCCGAGGCCGTCGAGCGACCCTTGAACGACCCGGAACAGACGAAGCCGCCCGGCAGGACGTCGACCTCGACGTTGAACGAGACGTTGCGCCGGATTTCGGTGGGCAGCTCCTCCGGCACAACGGGACGCAGCTTGATGACCGTGTCGCCGCGACCGCCCTGGATCCGTCGCGCGCGGACGACGACCCCGGCATGGAACAGCGTGAGATCCGGTGTGTCGAAGAAGTAGATCTGGCGGGGCTGCGCCTCGATGGGGTCGACCGGCAGCACCTGGATCGTGCTGCGATGGGCGTCGGTCGGGACTGTCAACTTCAGCTCGACGCTGTCGACGCCCCTGAGAATCCCGAGCAGCTCGACGAGCTGGGCGTCCGTCAGGTGGCCGTCCCCCGCTGCGGCTGGGGACAGAGGTGCACGTGTCGTCGCGCTCGATCGTGCGGCCGCGCGTGACTTCGGCGGTACGGAGGTTGCCATGGGTCCGGTCTCCTTGTCGGGCGGTTGGGAGTCAGCCGTAGCGCTCGACGAGCAGCCCGTGCCGCAGGCCGTGATCGCTCACCGTCAGGCGATCCTTGCCGAGCTTGTCCATGACGGTCCGGACGATGCATGCGCCGGCGAGGATGACATCGGCCCGCTTGGGCTGGAGTCCGACGATGGCCCGCCGCTCCTCGAGAGCCCGGGAGCGGTAGAGCTCGATCTGGCGATCGATCTCCGAGCGCTCCAGGACAGTCCCCTGCACGATCTCGGGGTCGTACCTCGCCAGCCCGTGCTTCACGGCCGTGATGTTCGTGATGGCTCCACCCATTCCGACGAGCGCGGACGGCGAGGCGCGGCCGTCGATCCGGGACAGGTCCGCTGCGATCGCAGCGAGCGCGTTGCGCAGGACCTCGTCCGACACGACGCCGCCGAGCCCGAAGCGCTCCGTGTACTTAACGGCGCCAACGTCGACGCTGAACCGCTCGTCGACGGCGGTTCCGCGTCCGAACGTGAACTGCGAGCTGCCGCCGCCCGTGTCGAAGACGACGATCGTGCCGTCGCCGAGGCCCAGTCCTGCCTGTACGGCGAGGTACGCGAGGCGCCCCTCCTCCTCGCCGGGAATGACGTCGACAGTGACGCCGGTCCGACGCCGAATCTCCGCGATGACGTCGTCGCGATTGCGGGCGATGCGCAGCCCGGCAGTGCCGACGGCCGAGATCGCGAGTGCGTCGTCGGCCGTCGCCTCGTCGACCATTGCCTTGATGGCGTCCGCCGTCCGCGCGAGCGGCGTCGAGCCGATCTCGCCTGCCTCCTCGAGTCCCTCGCCCAGACGCGACACCTCGGCCCGATCGACAACGGTTCGCCATGCGCCGTCGGCTGCGCGCTCGCCGACATGGAACTTGACGGAGTTCGTCCCGACGTCGATGACCGCGTACCGCGCCGGCGTTCCGGCGAGGACGGCGCCGAGGCCCTTTGGATAGCTGACGTTCAGGTAGTCGGCCAGGCCCACGCTGCGGACGCCCTCGACGACTGCCGCGGCATCCTCGGACTCGATCGCGATCGTGCGCGTCGGCCGTCCGTCCGCCGTGACGTCGGTCACCTCGGACGTGCAACCGTTGACCTTGTAACGGACGCGGCGCTTGTGCACGTTCACGGCCCGAATCCCGGCGGGCGTCGCGAGCTCAGCGACGAACTGATCGAGCGTGTAGGCGTCGCGCGACAACGTCGGTGATTTCAGCTCGAGCGCCTCGAACGTGCGGATGACGTCAGCGGCGGCCAGCGGAAACGACGCCTTCATGACGGGGATCCACTGCTCCAGGCCCGCGTCGTTCACCTCGCGCAGGACCTTGACGTCCATGAGGTCCGCCCGGATCTTGACGTTGTCCCGGGCGCCCGAGAGCAGGTAGACCTCGTCGCTCTCCTGGACGCCCGTCGGCGTCATCGCCGCGAACGCTGCCTCCGCGGCCCCGAACCGCGCCCCGAATGTCCGCCACTCCCAGCGCGGGATGATCCCCGTCAGCGGCGGGGTGGGTGTCGATGACTGCGTGACCACGGTGGACCTCCGGTATGTGCGCGGCGCACCGATTGGACACGCGTGGAGCGGCCGATGCATCGTCCGATCGGGACGATCCGGTGCCCAGCGTCGCCACTCGCACACATTCACCCGCACGGGGTGGCGCGGCGTGGCCGCCCGCGCAGCAGCCTCTCCGGGCGCGCCTGCAGCGACGGCTCCTCACGGGCCGCTCGCCGGCCGCGCGGCCGAAGATGAGGGGGCCGCGCCGTGACGCTCGAACAGGAACGTCCCATGTCCCGGCGCTTCCGCGGGATCACGCTCTACGCCGCCGCCGCAGTGAGTGCGGTCGCCGTCGCCCGTCGGCTTCGGAGCTCGCGCCGGATCGTCTGGCCGGTGGGCGGGGATGGGCTGAGAGACGACCAGGCCCGCGAGCGTGCGGCCACCCTGCTCAGACGACGTCGCGTCAGCCGCGCCGACCTCGCGATCTCGTTCGCACCATCCCTCGCGACGTCGGTGGAACCTCTCCTCCACGGCCGTCGCTACTTCCCCCGGATGCTCGACGACATCAAGGGGGCGCGCGACCACATCCACCTGCTGATCTACGGCTACAAGGAAGGCGCGATCGGCCGGCAGTTTCTCGACGTCCTTGCGGCGAAAGTGAAGGAAGGCGTCGAGGTCCGGCTCATCGTCGATGCGATTGGCAGTGAGATCGACGGTGGCAGCCGTCGCATGTATCGCGACCTGCTTGCAGCCGGCGTCCAGATTGTCGCCAACGAAGGGATCGCTGTCCTCCGGACGGGACCCCTCGGTGCGCGACGGACGACAAGTCACTGGGAGGACCTGCTCCACTTCGACCACCGAAAGATGGCAGTGATCGACGGCCACATCGCATACGTCGGCGGCAGCGGCATCGAAGACCACTACACCGATGAGCGGTTCTACGACGTGATGTGCCGGCTCACGGGTCCCGTCGTGGCGCAGCTCGGTCTCGTGTTCTTCGCCACCTGGGCGCACCACCACGGTGTCCACCCGCAGCGGCCCGTCGACGTGTACTTCCCCCCGGACGTTCTGACCGATGTCCCCGACCGCGACAACGCGATCAAGGCCACGATCCTCTGGAATGTTCCCGGCACCGGCCACCACCCGATCAGCGACGCCATCGAGCAGTCCATCGACGAGGCGCACGATCGGATCGACATCGTCAACCCGTACATCTCGAACCGCTCGATCCTGCGGCGCCTTCGGGCCGCTGCTCAGCGCGGGGTGAAGGTCCGACTGATCGCGCCCGGCAAGCCGACCCCGCCGTTCCCCGCAGCCGCGTTCCGCCACGCGTACCCTGGACTCCTCGACGCGACGGCGGCGATCATGCTTCATCCTGAGATGGCCCACGCCAAGGTGCTGCGGATCGACGACCGCGTGCTGATCGGCGGCTGCAACCTCGACGACCTCAGCCTCTTCCGGAACGACGAGCTGGACGTGCTCCTTGAGCATCCGTCGATGCCGGGCATCGTCGAGCAGGCCGTCTTCGAGGAGCTGGTCGGGATGTCCACGCCGGCAACCGTCTCGACGGGCCGGCGAACGCGTGCGTATGAGGCGGCGATGAACCGCGTCTCGCGGTTCCTGTGAGCTCAACGACGACCGCTGCTGCGGGTGCGGTCCCCGGCGACGAGCAGCGCGGCAACGACCCTGCATCCGCCGCCGCCCCGCCGAGCCGTCGCTCGGCGATCCTCCGCGCGAGCGTCATCGTCGGCGTCCTGGTCCTCGTCTTCGGGATCATCCTGCCGCGCTTCGTCGACTACCGCGACGTCATCGACGCGTTCCGCGACCTGACGTTCCAGCAGTTCCTGTTGATGACCGGGCTCGGGGCCATCGCATGGCTCCTCAGCGGCCAGGTCTTCACGGTGCTGATCCGGGGCCTGGGCGTCCTTCGCGGGGGCTCGTCCTACGTGATCCTTTCGGGCATCGGCTCGAGCGTTCCCTTCGGACCCTGGAACATGGGCGTCGTCTGGGTCGTGGTGCGCGGCTGGGGCATCGCCGGTCGGCCCGCGACGGCGGGCATCGCGCTCTATGGCGTCGTGAACCAGCTGAGTCGCCTGTCGCTGCCCCTGATCGGGTTCGTCCTCGTGGCGATCGCCGGCGAGCTCAACCCGGAGCACGGAACGCCGTACACCATCGCCGTCATCAGCATCATCGCGTTCCTCGTCGCGACGACGCTGATCCTGGCCATCGTCCGCTCGGATCGCATCGCCGACTGGGTCGGCCGGACCGGCCAGCGGATCGCCACGTGGGTCCTCGGGAAGCTCGGCCGAGGAACAGGTCCCGACATCGACGGGGCGATCCACCGATTCCGCGACCAGCTGGGCGACGTCATCCGGGCGCGTGGCGCCGCTGCTCTGCTCGTCTCGATCGTGGCGCAGGTCTTCTGGGCACTGCTGCTCACCATCGCGCTCCGGGTCGTCGGCATCCCCGACCGGGTCCTCACTCCGGCCGACGTGTTCGCGGTCTATGCGCTCGTGAGCGTGATCACGATCATTCCGATCTCGCCCGGTGGCGCGGGCGTCCCGGAGCTGCTGTTCATTGGCGGCTTTACCGCGATCGCGGGCTCCGACTACGAGGCGGCAATCACCGCCGGCGTCTTCCTGTACCGCCTGTACAACTGGTTCATCCCGATCCCGCTTGCCTGGATCTTCCTGAAACTCGCCCGACACGGCCAGCCGATGTTGCCGACGACAACGGAACTCAAGACGCTGGCCACCAGCGAATCGGCCTGACCCGACGCCCCAGAATGGGCCGTGTGACCGAAGCGCCCAGTCCCACGAGCCCCGCCGCCGTCGTCGACCCGCGATTCCACGTTCCGCCACGGCGACTCGTCGGGCTCGGCATCTGACAGCGGCCGTGAACTCGACGGATCCGACACCAGCAGACCCGACGCCAAGTGGGGCCAACGCATGACGATGCCCGGCGCCGCCGTCGCCGGTCCGTCGCTGCTGGGCCGGCTGGTCGCCGTGCTCGCCGTCGGGTTCCTGCTGTGGCTCATCGGCTGGCTGGCGCCGATCATCGCGCCCGTCGGCATGGCCCTGTTCCTGGCAGCCCTGTCAGCCCCGGTCTTCGCCTGGCTCGTGGCGCGCGGCGGCTCGCGGGTTGCGGCGATGGCGATCACCTTCACGCTGATCCTCGCGATCGGGGGCTCGCTCATTCTCCTGGGCGTCCTGTCGGTCCAGGCCCTGTCGGATTCGCTGTCGACCTACTCGACCGACCTCGCCGCGCGCTATCCGTCGCTCGCGGGACTCCCCGCGGCGGTCCGCGACGCAATCAGCCCGGACGACCTTGTGTCGTTCCTGCGCAACCTGGTGTCCACCCTCTGGTCCGTCGGCAGCGACCTCGCGTTCGCCATCATCGTCGCGGCGCTCCTGATGCTCGACGCGCCGCGACTCCTCGCCTTCCAGGCGCAGGGGCTCGGGGCGGACAGTCCAGTCATCCGGCAGGCCCCCGAGGTCGCGCGAGCCGCGGTCACCTATTTCGCGGTCCGGGTCAAGGTGAACGCCGTGACCGCCGCTGCGCTTCTCGCGCTGATGCTCGTTCTGGGCATCGACGATCCATTGCTGTGGGCCGTCGGCGCGTTCTTCCTATCCTTCGTGCCATACCTCGGCCTCATCCTGGCAATGATCCCGCCGACGATCCTCGCGTTCGCGGAATCGGGCCCGGGTCCGGCGCTCGTCTTCGTCGTGGGCGGCACGGCGCTTAATGTCATCGCCGAGAACGTCCTCGAGCCGACGCTCACCGGCCGTGCCCTCCAGCTTTCGACCTGGCTCGTGTTCGTCATGTTCTTCTTCTGGGTCTGGCTGCTCGGGCCCGTCGGAGCGCTTCTCGCGATGCCGATCACCGTTCTGATCGTGCTCGTTCTGCGGGCGAATGAGCGGACACGCTGGATCGCACAGCTCGTCAGCCGCGACGAGTTCGAGCGGGCGTCCGGCTGACCCGCGCATCGCTCATGAGTGCCCCGCCCATCGGAGCTCGGCTGGCATGCCCGCCTGATCCCCGAGCCGCCCGGTCCGGGGTCCAATGTCGGTGACTCGCACCCGGACCATCCTGTTCATCCAGGGCGGGGGCGACGGCGCCCACGACGAGTGGGACAACAAGCTTGTGGACAGCCTGCGCGCCGCGCTCGGGGATGGGTTCGAGATCCGCTATCCGCGTCTACCGGCCGAGGATGACCCGAGCGAGGCATCGTGGGGCCCCGCGATCCGCCAGGAGCTCGCTGCCCTGGACGACGGCGACATCGTGATCGGCCATTCCGTCGGCGCGACGATCCTCGTTCACGTGCTCGCGGCTGACAGCCCGAACGTGCGATTTGCCGCGATCGTGCTGCTTGCTCCGCCGTTCGTCGGCAGCGAAGGGTGGCCCGGCGACGAATTCGTCCTGCCCAGCGACCTCGGCGCTCGCCTGCCCCCGGACACCCCGGTCGACCTCTACGTCGGGCTCGATGACGACACGGTCCCGCTCGTACACGCGGACCTGTACGCACGCGCGATCCCACAGGCGCGGGTGCATCGCCTGCCCGGCCGAGATCATCAGTTTGGCAATGACCTCGGTGACGTTGCCGACGCGATCCGCGTCCTGCCGGGCTGAACAAACCCTATTGCATTTGCTTTCATTCGGGTCCATACTGAACCGTATGGTTCAGTATCCGATTCGGCACCTCGATGCGTCGTTCTCCGCGCTCTCGGACGCCACCCGGCGGGGCGTCCTTGAGCAGCTCGGAACGGCAGATGCGTCCATCACGGATCTGGCCCAGATGTTCCACATGACCCTCACGGGCATGAGGAAGCATGTCGGCGTCCTCGAGCAGGCGAGGCTGGTCACCACGGAGAAGGTCGGGCGGGTGCGGACCTGCCGGCTTGCCCCCGGCGGACTCGAGGATGCAACGGCGTGGATCGAGGGCTACCGAAGGCTCTGGAACTCACGCTTGGACGAGTTGGACAAGGTTGTCGAGGAACTCAGGAAGGGACAGGTCGATGAACGCAAGCATCAGGAGTGACGCCACCGCAGTGAAGAACGAAGCGACGGTGGAACGGACGTCGGACCGCGAGCTCGTCGTCACGGGGACCGTCCACGGACCGGCGCGCATCGTGTTCGATGCGTGGACGAAGGCTGACCTGCTCGAGCGATGGTGGGCCCCGAAGTCGTTTCCCATCGCGTTGCTGTCCTGCGAGACCGACCCTCGGGTCGGGGGCAAGTACAAGCTGGTCTTCGGCCACGAGGGCTCCACGATGGAGTTCTACGGCCGGTACCTCGAAGTGACACCGCCCTCGCGCCTGGTCTGGACCAATGACGAGGAACACTCGGGTGAGGGAACGGTCACCACGGTGACCTTCGAGGAAACGGACGGTCAGACGCGCGTGGTCGTCCGCGATCTCTATCCCACGAAGGAAGAGCTCGACGCTGCGATCGCGTCCGATTCGACGGCCCTCTCCGCGATGCCCGAGTCACTGGCGCAACTGGACGATCTCCTCACGGACCTCGCGAGCGCCGAACCATCGTGAAGGCTTCGAGGACGTCGGCCGAGGCAACCGACGCCGAGGCAACCGAGACAGAGACAGCCGAGGCCACGAAGCTCCTGGTCGCCATGACGGGCAAGGCAAGCCCCGCGAAGGCGGCTGAAGGCGACAAGCCCGTCTTCGCTTATCTCGCCAGCTTGCCGCAGCCCCAACGCGACATCGCCGAGCGCGTCGATGCCCTTGCGGCCCGGACGTTGCCGGGGCTGAGGCGTGCGGTGAAATGGGGGATGGCGTACTACGGTGTCGATGGCGGCTGGTGCTTCTCATCCGGCGCGTTCGTCGGCCATGTGAAGTTGATGTTCATCCGCGGCACGGAGCTCAACCCGGAACCGCCGGTGACACCGGTTGGGATGGGCAGATCCACTCGGGGCGTGGAGCTGACCTCCGTGGAAGATCTCGACGATGACCTGGCTGCAAGGTGGATGAAGCAGGCCGCCTCAATGCCCTTCCTGGGCGCGAAGAAGGCGGTGCGAACGAAGCCCTGACGCTGCGATGCCAGTGTCAGAACGGATCGACGGCATCCTCGATCACATCGTCGACGATCTCGCGGAGGGCGCTCATCAGGCCGCGCCGAAGCGACCGCTTCGGCGGCTGGGGCTGTGTCGCCGATGTCGGCGTCGCCGTGTCGGCCTGTCGGCCCGCGATCCGCCGGAGCTCGTCCTCCGGGATCGCCAGTGCGCCCGTCTGCTGTGGTGTCATTTCGAACCCCCTTCGTCCCGCGTCCATGTCGGAACCGTGGGTCCATGGTGTCCGCGGCTGAGGCCATCGCCGACGGCGGACCATGGATCATCGGACTACGTCAATTGACGCCTCGCGGTCTCCGACACGGCGGCCGGGCGCCTTAGGATCCCCGCCATGCCCGGCGAGACGATCTACCTGGTCCGTCACGGCCAGACACGCTGGAACGAAGAGGGCCGGATCCAGGGGCATCGCGATTCCGAGCTGACGGATCTCGGCGTCGAGCAGGCCCACGCGTACGGACGCCTCTTGGCCCGTCACCTTCCACATGAATCCGACGGGCCGTTCGCGATCGAGTCGAGCCCGATCGGACGCGCCCTCGCCACGGCCCGCGTCATCGCAGACGAGCTGGGGGCCGATCCCGAGAACATCGGCCTTACCGCGCTCCTCGCCGAGCGGGACATGGGTCGCTGGGCCGGCCTGACACTCGGGGAGGTCGAGCAGTCCTTTCCCGGAGTGGACCCACGCACGGTCATCGACGATCCCGACTTCAGCCCACCGGATGGCGAGACCTACACGACCCTGCTTTCTCGCGCCGGCGCGTGGTTGGAGCGACGGCGTTCGGCGCCGACGACGATCGCCGTGACTCACGGCCTCATCGGTCGCACGATCATCGGCGCCTACCTGCGCCAGTCGGCTCTCGAGGTCATGGCCGGATCACGCCCGCAGGACCGCGTGTTCCGGCTTCATGATGGCACGGTGGAAGAGCTGGCGGTGTAAGGGACGGGAATCGAGAAGCCCTGCGGTGACGGGCCGGCAGGGCTTCTCTGTCATTCGGATTGATCAGCTGCGACCAGCCGACCTACCGGCCGGTGCTCGCGGAGAGGCGCTTGTGGCGGGTCAGTTCCAGCTCTCTCCCGACCAGCTGTTGCCCGACCAGCTGTTGCCTGACCAGCTATTGCCCCGCCAGGTGTTGCCTGACCAGCTATTGCCCCGCCAGGTGTTGCCGTCCCAGGCGTTTCCCTTCCACGTGTTGCCGGCCCAGGTGTTCCCGCTCCATGTGTTGCCGGTCCACGTGTTGCCGTTCCAGGAGCCGTCCTTCCAGGTGTTGCCGTTCGCTTCGGCTGCCGCGAGAGAGGCCGTCGACACTGCCGTGCCGAAGATGTCCTGCTCACCCTGGAGGACCACGCCACCGCGTGAGATGTGATCGGAGCCGCGTGCGCCCTCGATCGTGCCCGTGCCCGTGGCGGCCGCGAACTTCTGGGCTGCGTTCGTGGGTGCCTTCGTGAGCATCTTGCGCAGGTTGATCTCGCCGGCACCCTGCGCCTGGCTGTCGAAGCCCCCGACTTTCTGCGCATTGTCGGTGATGTAGCGCTTCACCTGGTCGGGCGAGAGGCCGGGGTATTTCTGAAGAAGGAGCGCGATTGATCCGCTTGCGATCGCCGCCGCCTCTGACGTCCCGGATCCTCGGAAGTACAGGTCACCGAGCTGGCCCTCAGGGTGCGTCGCGTCGATGAAGGAATTCGGCACACGCAGTCCCTGCATGTGGGACCCGGCCGCCACGAAGTCGGGGTTCTTGGCGCCGCCTTTTCCGGTGGAGCTCGCGGAGTACGAACCGACGACGTCGTCGTGCCAATCCGCGGTGCCGTTGGTATCGATTGCGCCAACGCCGATCACGAACGGGTTGTAGGCCGGATTGGCAAGACCGGGAGCGCCGCGGCCGCGCTGGTAGCCCGTGTTGCCGGCGGATGCAACCACGACGATGCCCTGCTTCCAGGCCTGTTCGACGGCGTAGGACAGCGGGTCCGCCTTGGCGTCCTGGAGCGAGTTCGTGCCGTACGAGAGGTTGATGACACGCACGTTGAGTCCGTTGTCGCGACGGTGCTCGACGACCCAGCCGATGGCCGCGATGACCTGGGTGACGTCAGTCCCGCCATCCGCCGTTGCGACCTTCACGCTGAGGATCCGAGCGTCGGGTGCGATACCTCGATAGCCATTGACCGGATCGTTGCCGGCAATGAGCCCTGCCATGAACGTCCCGTGCCCGAAGGTGTCGAGATTGGTCAGGCCCGGCGCCTGGGATTCGAGTGAGAGATCCGCCCCGTACGCGACCTTGCCCGGGTCGCTCAGACCGGCCACTGGCGAAACGCCGGAGTCGATCACCGCGACGTCCACACCGGCGCCCGTGAAGCCGGCGCTCCACCATGCCGTGGCGCCGATCGCCGAGGCCTGGGAGGCCATGCTGTACGGATCGGTCGCTGGGTCGTACGTCGTGGTGGCGGAGGCCGCTGGAACCGACGCACCAAGCGCGATGATGCCCGCCGAGAACGCCAACGCAGCGTTGCGCAGGCCGCCGCGAGGGCCCCAGGTGACGGTGCGTCGTGAAGACATCGGGTCGGACTCCTGAGCGAGGACGCGGGTTGGTGGTGCGCAATCTAGGGACGGCCCGGCGTCGCAACCCTTCCTCGAAGGTCCACAGGCGGTGCGCCTCGACATAGCCCGGTGCCGCACGTCACCGGTGCGCCAGTGCACAGTCCTGTCATCGTCCCGGCGGAAGTACCAGCGATGGATACGGCGGGCCGCCAGTACCGGCCCGGACGAATGGTTCGTCGCGCCCAGCGCCCGAGGGCGTCACCCTGCGTTCCATGGCGGATTCCGCGTCCAATCGTTCAAGGCTGCTTCTGCGATCTGCGCTCGGCGCGCGCGCGGGAGCGTTCCAAGGCGGCCCGAACAGGGTCTGGCTGCTGACGACCGTCCTCGCATGCCTGTCGGCGGTCCTCTACCTCGGAGCGATCCGCCACCTGCCGGCGTTGACGGTGCCCTTCCCTCTTCCCGTGTGGGTCGTAGCGGCGGGGTACGCAGCAGCCGAAGTGTTCGTGGTCCACCTCCGCTTTCGGCACGACACCCACTCGTTCTCCCTCAGCGAGATCCCCCTCGTCATCGGGTTCTTCTTCGTGTCGCCGTCCGAGTTGCTTGCGGCGCTGATCCTGGGCACCGGGATCGCGCTGCGCTTCCACCGTAGGCAGCCCTCGATCAAGATCGCGTTCAACCTGTGCAATCTGACGCTTGCTTCGAGCGTGGGGGTGCTCGTCTTCCGGGGCATCCTCGGGAGCGGACCGACTCTCGGCCCGATGGGCTGGTTTGCGGCCACGATCGGAGCGATCACGACCGACTTCCTGAGCCTCCTCCTCATCAGTCTGGTTGTCCGCATCGTGTCCGGCCGTGCCGCAGACGTCGGAAGCGTCCTGACGTCCGGCGCAGTTGCATCGTTCTTCAACACGTGCATCGCGCTCGTCACGGTCACGATCCTGTGGAACCAGCCGGACGCCATCTGGCTACCGATCGTGCTCGCCGGCATGATGGTCGGGGGATACCGCTTGTACGGCACCCTGCGCGAGCAGCACGAAAGCCTCGAAGTCCTCTACGAATCCACGCGCCTGCTGCACGAGGCGCCGACACACGACTCCACCATCGATGTTCTGCTCGCGCAGGCGCGCGAGCTTCTGCGAACCGAACGCGCGACCGTCGACGTGATCACCGGACCAGGCTCGCGGTGGTCGGCGTCACTGGCCGGCTCCGCCGCGGCGGCGGTCACGGGTCCGCTCGAGCCGGCCCTGGTCGCGACCGCCGATCGCATCCGCCGCGATGGGGTCGCGGTCTTCGTCTCCGACCACGACGAACTCGAATCGACCGGGCTCGCGGCGCTAGGAATCCACGACCTTGGCGGGACTCCCCTCCACGACCACGACACCGTGACGGGTGTCCTCATGGTCATCAACAGCACCGATCGAGTGCGGGCCTTCGGGACGGACGATCTGCGAGTACTCGAGACGTTCGCCAACCATGCAAGTGCGTCACTCGAGAATGCCCGGCTCATCGAGCGTCTGCGCCGCGTCGCCGACGAAAGCCGCGACCAGGCACTGCACGACACGCTGACCGGACTGCCAAATCGGACCATGTTCCGCCAGGAGGTGGAGACGGTCCTTGCCGGTGACGCACCAGCGTGCGCAGTCCTCCTGATGGACCTCGACAAGTTCAAGGAAGTCAACGACACGCTGGGCCATCACAATGGCGACCGGGTCCTGATTGCCGCGGCACGGCGTCTGGCAGCGCGAGTCCGGCCGGATGATCTGGTCGCGCGTCTCGGGGGCGACGAGTTCGCCGTGCTCCTGCGCGGCGTCGGAGATGGCGACACAGCGGCGCGCCTCGCAGAGCGACTGATCGCTGGTCTTGGCGAGCCGTTCATCGTCCAGGACCTGACGCTCGACGTTGGCGGGAGTGTGGGCGTCGCGCTGTCGCCCCTCCACGGCACCGATGTCGACACGCTGCTCCAGCGTGCCGACGTCGCGATGTATGAGGCGAAGGCCGCCTACAAGGACGTCGTCGTGTACGACGCGGCGAACGACTCCTACAGCCCAGCCCGACTCGCCCTGGTCGGCGAGCTGCGCCGCGCGATCGACCAGAAGGAACTGCGCGTCGTCTACCAGTCCAAGGTCGACCTTCACACCGGGCGCATCGTCGGGGCAGAGGCGTTGGTCCGTTGGCGGCACGTCGACCGGGGCGACATCCCGGCCGACGAGTTCGTGCCGGTGGCGGAGCACACGGGATTGCTGCGCCCGATGACCCTGTGCGTGCTGGAGCAGGCGCTCGCAGCGCTCGAGCGGTGGCGCCGCTCCGGCCATGAGATCTCGGTCGCCGTGAACCTGTCGGTTCGCAATCTCCTCGACCAGGGCCTGCCCGGGGATATCGCAGCCTTACTCGCGAAGCATCGGCTGCCGCCCAACGCGTTGGAGCTCGAGATCACGGAGAGCGCGCTCATTGCCGACCCCGTCCGGACGCACGCGGTCCTTCAGCGTCTGCGCGAGCTCGGCGTCGGGATCGCGCTCGACGATTACGGCACGGGCTACTCCTCGCTCGCCTACATCCGAAAGATGCCGATCACCACACTCAAGATCGACAAATCGTTCGTGCTGGGCATGGCCACCGACGAGAACGACGCCGTCATCGTGCGGTCCACGGTGGATCTCGCTCGCAACCTCGGTCTCGAGGTCGTGGCGGAGGGGGTCGAGGACGCCGAGACCGCCGGCCGGCTCGCGGCATTCGGATGCGACATCGCGCAGGGCTACCATTTTTCGCGCCCCATGCCCGAGGACGCCTTCGGGTCGCTCCTCGCGAGCTCGGAGATCGGTCGTCGCGAGCCGAGGACGAATCTGCGGCTGATCGAGTCGGCCTGATCAACTCCGGCGGCCCGGACGAGCCTCGTACCCGCACCGCTGACGAAAGGCCTATTGGCTCGCGGATGGGCCACTGCCTATGCTCACCCGCGGTGGTGCGAGAGCGCCACACCAGCCGCGCTGGTCGATAAAGGCAAACCCGGGGTGACCCGGGGACGCAAAGCCACGGGACTCGACGGCCAATCACCTGCGAGTCAGCCGGGTTGCCGAAACCGGAGGTGGGCCCTTGATGGCTCAGATTCGTTCGCCCATGCACCGGGTGCTGGGCATCGCTTCGTCGTTCCTGATCGTCGGATTGCTGGCGATCTCGGGAATGGCGTCAGTCCGTCCGGTCTAGACCGCACGTTGACTGAGTGACGAAGCGCCATGCCGGAATGGGCGGCGGCCGCGAGGCCCGGCTCGTTCCGGCATGGTTCGTCAAATCGACCGCGTATCGGCGCCGGTGGTCCTCGAGCTCCCTTACCGGTTCGGACCCGCGTCGTTCTCGTAGAAGTCAATCATCTGGGCCCAGCTCGCGGTTCCCGAGAACGCGATCACCGCGATATTGAGCCGATTGTCGGTCCACGTGATCACCGCGTAGTCGACATGCGACTTGTCGTCGACGATGTGGACACACGCGTACTTCCCTGCCGTATTGCCACTGATGCTGTACGTGCCACGTGAGTTGCCACTGGCGCAGTTGCGCGTGGCGGGCGGGTTGTGGCCGTCGTTGCGTACGTACTTCTCGTAATCCGCGTCCATGTCGGCGCGCGAGGCGAACACCTGGTACGTGACGATGATGCCGTGAGGCCCATTGCACTCCAGCGCCTCGATTTCATGCTCGAAGAACGGCGACAACGAGCGACACGTGGCGTGAAGGTCCTCGGGGATGTGCTGGAGGAGCTCCTCTTCGGTGTCGTTGAATGTCGAGCTCGGACTCGGCTCGACCTCGACACTCGGCTCGACGGTTGGGGTCGGCTCCGCGGAGGCTGACGGCTGGGACGACGGCGAAGGCCGCGGGTTGTCGTCGACCGGCCCCGCTTGCTGCCACACCCCATACAGCTCGTCCCAGGAAGCCGCGGTCGTGACGGCGTATCCGAGGATGTGCAGGTCGGGGTGACTCCACTCGATGATCCGAGTCGGCTGTCGCGATGCATTCGTGGCATCACGGCAGACCAACCGCCCCTGGGCACCAGTGTCCGACGTGTAAGTCCCGAGGAACATTCCTGTGACGCACTCCTGTCCGCTGCTGTCCTGGAGCAGGCGCGCATCAGCGTCAAAGCCCCGATTGAGATCCTCCGGCCCCGCGAACAACGTGTAGTAGATCCGGACGGTGTCCGAGGGCGCGCAGTCGAGGGTGGCGACGTCGAAGTCGAAGACGTGACCGTCGTACGGGCCGCAGGAGTCGCGCATCGAACGGGGGATGTGCTCGAGGAGCGCCGCCTCGCCCACGGTCGGGACGAACGATGGGGCGCCCGACGGGGGACCCGACGTGCTGGTCGGCTCGATCGTCGGGGATGCGGGAATCGGCGTCGGCGAGCTCGCGGACGGGGTCGGCTCGGGCGAGGGCGGCACGGATGCGGATGCCGAGGCGGGCGGCGTCGGCGCCGGCGACTGCGTTGGCGCGGGCGACTGGGTCGCCGAGGCGGGCGGCGGCTGGGAGGCGCTCGTGGAGGGCACCGGCGTGATGACAAGGAGCGGCTGGCCGGACGGAGCCTGCAGCGTTTCCAGGTTCGTGGGCGGATTCGAGGGCGAGGCGATCCCGGGCCGCGAGTCGGCTCCACACGCTCCGACGACGACCACGGCAGCGACCAGCGTCGCATGGATTCGCCTCATGTCCCCTCCCGGCGCAGCGGACCCGATTGCGACCCAATCATGCAAGCAGCGCATCGCGTTGTATACGGGTTTGCCGGGCCGCCATTGGAATGCCTGCCAGGGGCGCCGATGGGCGTTCGCGCGGTGCAGGACCGGTCAGGTGCGTAGAGTGAGGCGGTGCCCGAAGTACGAGGACGGATCGTCGACGCCGGTGATGGGCGCGCGCTCGAGGCGCGCGTGCGAGTCGTGGCATCGACCGGCGAGTTCGCGACGCCCGCGTCCGCGCTCCAGAAGGTCGGAACCGGTGAAGCATTCTTCTACGCGGACGGCGAATTCACGGTTGACCTCACGCGTGGCCAGGCCGACATCGTCGTCGAGCGCGGCACGGAGTACGAGCCACTGCGGCTGACAGTCGACGTGCCGGCGCGCGGCGTCCTGGACGTGGACCTCCCCTTGGCGCGCTGGGTCCGCATGCCCGATGAGGGCTGGTACGCGGGCAACACGCACGTCCATTACGACGAGGCGGAGACGCGGGCACTTGACCGTCTGCGCGCCGATCCGCGCGTCGAGGACCTGCCGGTGTTCATCGTCAGTCGACTGCAGCGGCGCGAGCTCGCGTACGCGTCCAACGTGTTCCCCATCGGGCGTCACGATGAGTCGACGCGCGATCACCTGATCGATGTGGGCGAGGAGACGCGCCACAACCGCGAGACGCGGGCGGAGGGCTACGGCCATCTGATGCTCGTGAACCTGCAGCGGCTCGTCGAACCGCTCAGCCGCGGCCTGCTCGTTGACGACGCATCGCCGGATTACCCGCCGCTGATCGACGCGTGTCGCGAGGCGCGGGAGCAGGGCGGGCTCGCCATCTGGTGTCACAACGGGATCGGCATGGAGGCGCCGATCGCGGCCGCACTCGGCGCGCTCGACGGAATCAACCTCTTCGACCCGTATTGGATGGACCCCGAGTACGAGATCTGGTACGCGCTGCTGAACTGCGGCCTTCGACTGCCGGCGTCGACCGGTTCGGACTGGTTCGTCTGCTCGAGCAATCGCGTGTACGTGGACGTCGGCGCCGAGCTCACCTATCCAGCCTGGCTGACGGGCCTTCGGGAGGGCCGCACATTCATCACCGACGGGCCGATCCTTCGGCTGACCGTGGCCGGCCACTCGCCGTCCAACGAGGTACTTGCGCCCGCCTCCGGAGGGCGCCCCCTGGACGTGGTGGCGGATTGGGTGTCGGCGACGCCGGTGACCGCCATCGAAGTCGTGGCCGACGGAACGGTCGTGTGGCGCGAAGAGAACACAGCCGGGGCGCGTTCCGGTTCTGTCCGGACCGCGATCGACGCCTCCGTTGGCTGGGTCGCTGCGCGGGCCTGGGGCGAGACGCGGAACAGCTACGACCACGCACTGTGGGCGCACACCAGCCCTGTGTACGTGCGTGATGCGCCGATGCCAGCGGTCCGCGCGACGGCCGCCGGAGCCTTCACCGAGGACATCGACCGATCAGTTGCGTGGATCACTACACGCGCGCGATTCGATGCCACGTCACAGCGCGACCGAATCGTGGAGCTCTTCCGAGAAGGCCGCCGCTTCTACGAGCGATTGGCGTCCGGCTGAGTGCCTGCAGTCGACCCAACGGGGGGCAGGCGTTGCGGATGACGGCCGCAACGAAAAACGCCCGAAGGAACCTCGATCACTAGTTGCTCTCGCCAATGTGAACACCGGCGGGATCACTAGATGTTCGATGCCCCTTCAGGCATGACAGACTCTAGGGCGTTTCAGCCGTTCCGCCGACAACCCAGCCCCGGGGCGACCCATTGCATGCGCATCGCAATCGGCCATGATCGCCACCGGTCTTCGCGCGGGCCCGGCCCGGTGCATCAGCGAACGCAGGCGAGCAGGTCCATGTCAGCGGGTCGTTCGGGGCTCCAGCACGACGACCGCCGTCTGGCCGGAACGCATGGCCGCCCAGGCGTCGTACTTGTCGCTGAAGTCGCCCCAGCGGGCCCACAGTCGTTCACGCTCCTCGCCCAAAGCGGCGCGAGCGCGAACGGCCAGCACGCCGTCCTTCGTTTCCACGATCGTGTCGGGCTGAGCCTGGAGGTTGAGCCACCAGGCGGGCTCCGCCTCAGCCCAGCCGTTCATCGCCAGTGTCACGAGATTCGGGCCGTCCTCGAGGTAGCCGACGATCGCGACCCTCGGCTGCCCGGAACGTCGTCCGATTGTGGAGAGCCGCAGCATCCCGAAGGTCGTGCCGGGAGGCCGGAGGCCGACGCGGCCGCCCGTCACCCGCAGCAGCGTGCGATGCAGGAACCACGCGGACCGGATCACGATCCGCGGCGGCACGTGCCCGATCGGCGATGCCACGCCGTTCATGCCGCCACCGCCATGGCGGTCTCGCGCTCGATCAGGCCGTCAAGCACGTGGATGGTGCGGTCCGTGCCAGCGGCGACCGCGGGATCGTGGGTGACGATGATCGTCGTCTGGCCACGCTCGCGATTGAACTGCCGCAGCATCGCCAGGACCTCCGTGGAGCGGGCGGTATCGAGGTTGCCCGTCGGCTCGTCGGCGAGCAGCAGCCGCGGCGAGTTGACGAGCGCCCGGGCCAGGGCGACGCGCTGCTGCTCGCCGCCGGACAGTTCCATCGGCCGGTGCTTCGCCCGCGCGGCGAGACCGACCATATCCAGCGCATCGGCCCCCGCACGTCGCCCGGCCGAACCGTGGAGCCCCGCGTAGTCGGCGGCGAGGAGCACGTTCTCGAGCGCACTCAGCGTCGGCACGAGGTTGAACGACTGGAAGACGAAGCCCATCGCGCGAGCACGGATGCGCGTTCGCGAGCCGTCGGCGAGTCGCGTGACGTCAGCACCATCGAAGCGGAGTTCCGGTGCCGGGCCACCCGCCACATCCGGAGTGTGAAGCAGTCCCAGGAGGTGCATCAGGGTCGTCTTGCCGGAGCCCGATGGCCCCATGATCGCGACCATTTCGCCGGCCTCGATCGCGACGTCGACGCCGCGCAGGGCCTCGAGCGTGTTGGTCCGCGACAGCCGATAGGTCTTGCGCAGGTTGCGCCCTTCGAGGAGTGTCATCGTCGTTCCTTTCACTCGTAGCGGAGGGCGGCGACCGGATCGAGCCGGGCGGCGTTCCAGGCGGGCACGATGCCGGCGAGCATGCCGAGGATCGTGCTGAAGGCGACAGCGAAGATCGCAGTGCCCGGGGTCAGATCGAAGAGGCTGGTGCCGGACGCGCGCCCGGCCTCGTTGGCGAGGTACACGACCAGCGCCCCGAGCGCGAGGCCGATCAGGCCGCCGATCACGCCGATCAATCCGGACTCTGTGACGAGTTCACGGATGATTCGCCGGCGTGAACTGCCGATCGCGCGGCGGATGCCGATCTCGCGGGTTCGTTCGGTGACGCTCATCGCCATCGTGTTGATGACCGAGAGGCCGCCGACGACAAGGCTGATGATGCCGACGCCGAGGATGATCGCGTTGAAGATGACCGTCGTCGAGCCGACCTGCTGCTCCCAGTCGGCGCTGGTCAGCGTGCTCACGTTGCCGAGTGCCTTGATGCGCGTGGCGAGCTCGTCGGCGTCGGTGTCGGGCGCCGGGTAGACGACGATCTTCGAGGCAAGGCCGCCGGGCGTCAGCGCCTCACTGAGCTTTGGGGGCAGGGAGGCCAGGAACAGTTCCTGGCCCGCGGCGAGCGGCACGAAGGCCATCGTGTCGGGGACCGACAGCGTGGGCTCAAGGATGCCGACGACCCGGAAGGACATGCCGCGGATGTCGACCGCGCCGCCGACCGTTGCTCCCAGCTCGCGGGCGATGTCGAACCCGAGGACGGTAACGTGTGCGCCCTCGTCGGCATCGGTGAGAACGCGGCCCTGGCCCGCGCGATCCACGGACTTCTCGAGGCCCTTGTCGGCCCCAGCGACCGTCCCGAGGATGAGTTTCGGGATCCCGAACCCGGACGCCTTCACATCCTCGAACGGGAGTTCCACCTGGGGCGAGACAGCGCCGACACCTGCCAGCCCGCCGATCTGGCCGGCGAGGCCGACGTCGATGGGAACGATGCCGATGCCCAGCCCGCTTGTCGAGCCGTCGCTGACGACGATCTTGCCGACGTAATAGTCGCTGCCGGTGGCAACGAGCGTGTTGATCTTGTTGGCCAGGGAGCTGAAGACGACGAGCGCCCAGATCCCGATGACGATCCCGAGGATCGTGAGCGTGGTCCGCAGCTTGCGGCGACCGAGGTTGCGCAGGAGCGCCATGGCAATTCCTTTCAGGGTGAGTCCGGCCCCGGAGCGCAGACTCCGGGGCCGTTGTGCATCGGAGGTCAGGCGGCGGCTGCGTACGCCGGGGCGTCCGGGTGCTGGCGCGTTTCGAGTGCCACGACTCCGGACCGCTTGAAACCCTTGAACACGAGCCACAGGCCCAGCGAGAACTCCCACACGAAGATCGGGAGGACGGTGATGCCCGACCATGCCGAGACCTTCTCGTTGATGCCGAACAGGATTCCGAGGTCCGCTGACAGCAGGAGGGGCGCGCCGATCAGGCCGAGCAGGGGAAGAACGCGCGGGACCAGGCCCGACCGGTAGAGCACGGTGCCCAGCAGGATGGCGTTGAGCGCCGGCATGAGGCTCTGTCCGAACAGGAACGTCGCGTTGTAGGTCGCCTTGAGCGACGCGCCAGTCGTCACGAGTGACGCCGAATTCGCGCCGGCCGTTGCGCCGAGGTCTTCCCGGAGGGTCAGCAGCGAAACGATGCTCACGACCCCGGCAAAGATCATCGCGGCCTCGACGACGCGCGAGGTGACAAAGCCAAGCGCGAAGCTCTCGCTCTGGCGCTTGACGACGGGATACAGGGCGAGCGCGGTGCCGATCCCGGCGAGGGCGACGACGATCTCGAGAAGGGCGCCCAGGGCGATGCCGGTGGTGCTGCCCGATCCGAGGATGAAGGCCGGATCGTCGAAGATCGGTCCGTACAGAGCCAGCGTGGGGATCGAGATGAAGGTGAGCAGGTAGAACGCACCCGCGACGAGCGCCGTCCTCCGCATCGGGTCAGTCGATGCGGTGGGCCGAGTCTGGTTGGTCATGTCGGGTTCTCCTCGTGAAATGGTTGGTGGCGATCGAAGTCGGTGGTGGGTGCGGGCTGGGTGTCTGGCGGGCTCGGGCTCGGGCTCACGGAGATGAGCGCAAGGCCGGTGTCGCGCACCTTCTGCAACAGGCCGTGCAGCGCGGCCTGGTCAAGCCCGGTGCCATGGATCACGGTCGTCCCGCCGCGCTCGTGGGTGATCTGCAGCCCGTCGAAGAACGAGGCCCAGCGCTTGTCAAGGTGCCCCTTGAGGCGGATCTCGTAGCGACCCGCCTCGTGTCGATCGGCGTCGCTTCGTCCCTTCATCTGCTCCTTTCCGCCCGCCCTGCGTTTGTGTTGCCGGCGTGGTCAGGAACCTAGGAGCCGATGTGGGGAGCGGCCATCGCCACGTGTGGGGATCGATGTGGTGATTCTTCGGGCGCGGGTCCCAGCTCCCATCCGTGGTGGACGTCAGCGGTTGCGCGATCCCGACAGAAGATCCAGCTCGTCGGCCCGACGTACGGCGGCGCGGCGGCTGTTGACGCCGAGCTTCGCGTAGATGCTCTTGGTGTGGCTCCGCACGGTGTGCAGTGACACGACAAGCTCGCGTGCGATCGCAGGGCCATCGAGGTCGGACGCAAGCAGTCGCAGGACGTCCAACTCGCGCTCGCTCAGCGGCTCGATCAGGCCCTCGCTCGTGCTCGGTCGCGTCGGCGCGCCGAAGGCCTCCAGCAGCCGCCGGACGTACGCGGGGGCGATCCCCCGCGCCGATGCGGCGTCGAGGAGCACGGCTATCGGCCGTCCCTCGTCAACGAAGATCCGGACATAGCCCTCCGGTTCGGCGAGCGCCAGGGCGCGTGCAAGAGCCTCGAGCGCGGGAGCCCTGTCGTTGCGCTGCGCTTGGGCGAGCGCCTGGAGCACCAGGATCTCGATGACGCTGCCCATGCGGCCACCGTCTTCAGCTGATCGCAGGAGACGATCGAGGAGCGGCGCCGCGGTCCGTGTGTCGCCGCCGGCCAGGAGCACTCTGGCCAGCGCGACGTGCTCGAACTCGCGCAGGTAGCTCACCTCATCGCTCCCCGACAGGCCCCGGTCGCGCGCCCAGTCGAGGCCCTCGCGAACGTGCCCGTGGGCCGCCCAGAAGCGTGCCTTCACCGCGCCGACCGGACGGACCTCCGGGAAGAACCAGTTCCTCACGTACTGGCGTTCCGCGTCGAGCAGCAGCGCGAGGACGGGCTCCAGGTCACGCTGGGCTTCGCGTACTCGCGCCATCGCAACCAGCCAGCGGGCCGCGTCCGGTGGCCAGCCGGTCCGCTCGCCGATGTCCCGGCTCGTCAGCAGGTGCTGGGTGGCGACATCCAGTTCGTCGCGTTCACGTGCGAGCTCGGCGAGCGCGACGTGCACATCGGCCGTGCCGCGCGGCAACGGGTCCTGATGCCTCGCAAGGTCCAGGGCCTCGGAATAGGCGCGCGCCGCGTCACGCAGTCGGCCCTGCGCCACCCGGAAGTCGGACAGGGTCACCGCGCCGGTGATGAAGTCCGAGACATGGCCCGCACGGCGCACGCGATCCATGCCGTTCGCGAACATCCGGTGGGCCGCTTCCAGGTCGCCTCTCGTCCAGTAGGCCAGCCCGAGGATCGCCTCTGCCGACCCACGGCGAAGGTCGTCGTCGTCTGGCGCAATGTCGAGCACGAGGAGCATCTGCTTCACCGTTTCCGGCGTGTCGCCCCGCGTCTGGGCGATCGCGCCGCGGTACAGGGCGACCATCGCCGGCAGATCGCGGAACTCCTCCGTGTTCAGGACGACGAGGAAGGCACGTCGCGCCGCCGATGATTCATCGAGCCACGATGCGGCCTCCTCCAGCCGAGCGGCTGCCTCGTCGAACCTCGCCGCCTCCATCAGCGCCCAGACGTAACCCGTTCCAAGCACTGGCCGGAATGGGACCAGCGTGTCTGGCAGGACCTCGAGCCACTCGAGGAGGGTGGCGGCCAATCGATTCCGGCGCATGAGCGGCAGGGCGAGCTCGATCAGGTCGGCGGCCCGTGGGAACGCACCAGCGGCCAGCGCGTGGCGGATTGCCTGGATGGGCTCGCCGTTCTGCTCGAACCAGACGCTCGCCCGCCCATGCAGGCCCGGGATCGCGTGGGGCTGCTCATCGACGAGGTGCGTCCGAACGACGTCTGCAAACAGGTGCTGGTACCGATACCAGCGCCGCCGGTCATCCAGTGGGACGACGAAGAGGTTCGCACGATCGAGCTCCTCCAGCATCGCCTTGCCGCCGGCCTGACCTGTGACGGCATCGCAGAGTGGGCCGCTGAGCCGATTGAGGATGGAGGTCTGCAGCAGGAAGTTCCGCGTTCGTTCCGGTTGCCGCTTCAGCACCTCGTCGACGAGGTAGTCAACGATGTACCGGTCGTCTCCGGCGAATCCCGCGATGAACCCGGCGACGTCCTCGCGGCCCTGCATCGACAGGGCCGCCAGCTGGAGCGCGGCGATCCAGCCCTCCGTGCGCGTCTCCAGCGCGGCGACGTCGGACCCCGTCAGGGCGAGGCCCATCACCCCGTTGAGGTATTCGGCGGCCTCGTCGGGCGTGAAGCGCAGATCGGCGGCCCGGATCTCGACAAGCTCGCCACGTGCGCGCCAGCGCGCGAGCGGGAGGACGGGGTCGGCGCGTGTGGCGACCATGACGTGCACGCGCGGCGGCAGGTGGTCCAGCAGGAACGCCATACCGTCCTGGACCTCGTGCGCGTCCACCATGTGGTAGTCGTCGAGCACGAGGAGCAGATCGTCCGGGAGCGCTCCGAGCTGGTTGAGGAGTGTCGCGAGCACTGTCGAGGTTGGCGGGGGCCGCGGCGAATCGAGGAGGGCGAGCGCGCCCGAACCGACACCGGGTGCCACTGTTTGCAGTGACGCGATCAGGTAGGGCCAGAAGGCTGCGGCCTGGTTGTCGGACGGATCGAGTGACAGCCACGCGACGTTCCGAGGCGTGTCGGGAGCAAGTGCGAGCCATTCGGTCAACAGCGTTGTCTTGCCAAATCCGGCGGGCGCCGAGATGAGCGTCAACCGCGATTCCGCCCCGCGAGTCAGTCGGTCATGGAGGCGTGCGCGCGCGACGAGCCCGCGTCGCCGCTTCGGTACGTAGAGCTTGGTTTCGAGGAGCGGGCTTTCGATCGCCATCAGCCCGCACACCTTACCGGCCGGTTCCGCGCGTGCGTGCGAGTCTGGCCTACCGCGACACGTACTGCACGATCGCGTCCTGGCAGCCCTTGACGGCGGCAGCGTGCGCCTGTCTCGCCGTGTAGTCGCCGCTCACCAGCTTGGCGATGACTTCATTGAAGATCGGCTGCGTGTCATAGGGCGTCGACCATGGATCCGTGACGCCCTGGTCCTGGAGTGCGTTCGCCGCGAGCCGGGGGATCGTCCGGAGCACCGCCGGGTCGGCCATGACGGACCTGCGCGCCGGTGGGTAGTAGTGGCTCGAGAGCGCAGCCGCCCGCGCGACGTCGGCCCCGAACTGCGCCCGCATCCAGCTCCATGCCGCATCGACATTCGTGGAGAACCTGCTGACAGCGCAGCCGCCAGGACCGCCCACGGAGCCCGTCGTCCCGGGCAGGATCCCGGGGAACTGGCGGACGCCGTGACTCGCCCCGTATGCGGCCATCGGACCGGGCGGAAGCGGCAGCGCCCCCTCCATGACCGTCGCCACGCTCCCGTCACCGAAGATCGTGTAGGCGTCGTTGTCGTTCTGTAGATTCAGGTACGCGGCGTCCCACCAGCCGGTGCGGAAGCCCCGTTCGATCGTTTCGAAGGTCGCGAGCCCCTCGTCGCCCTCGAACAGCACCTGGGTGCGGTCGTCGCTGAACATCGGGTGGCCCGTCGAGTTGTAGATCTGGGTCCAGTACAGAAGCGCGAACAGATTCGATTGCGTCGCCAACCACGGCTGAACACACGGAATGACCCCGTTCGCCTTCAACTTGGGCACGAGGTCGAACAGCTCGTCGTAGCTGTCCGGCGGATTGTCGGGGTCCTCCCCGATCGCCGCGAAAACGCGCTTGTTCCAGCCCCAGACGAACGGGCTGTCATAGAGGGGCAGGGCACGAAGGACGCCGTCGGGCGAGGTCAGGCCCTTGATGGAGTCGTCGAGGAAGTCGGTCGTATCCCCGAAGTTGGCGCCGACCGGAAGCATCAGCCGCTCGCCGAACTTGAGCACGTACCCGAATGCTGCGGTTGTGTACAGGATGTCGAAGGTCGGATCGCCGGTGGCGACGATGCCCGCCATCTTGACCCGGTATTCGGCGAAGTCGGTCGTGATCGGGGTCGCCGTCCCGCCCGTCGCCGCCTTCCACTTCGCGGTCCCAAGCGCGAAATACGGGTCGAAGTAGCCGCTCGGCGACATGATCGTGAGATCGGTGCCCGCGAAGTCCTCGACTGCTTGCTGCACGGCTGTCGGCGCGGTGGGCAGAGGGCCCACGGTCGCGGTTGAAGCCGTGACAGGAGCTTCTAGAGGAGGCGTTCGTGGCGTCGCAGGCGCGGGAGACGGCTCCGGCGTCGTCGCAGCCTGGCAGGCCGCGAGGAATGCACCACTACCCGCGAGGAGGCCTCGCTGGAGCACATGGCGCCGTGAGAGTGGGCGAGCCATCAATTCAGCGGTTCGCGAACACGACGCACTGCGCAGAGCTCCCTGACCGCCACCCTCCTCCGTGTCGGACGAAGTTCGCTGCGAACCCACGCAGGCGTCGCGGCCGGCGTCGCCTATGGGCCCGGCGCTCGATCCAGGTCGGTGTAGACGAACGTGTGACGACAAGTAACGACTGAGAGGGCCGGCTCCTCGGTGAGTATTTTGCCCGTGGTGACATCCTCGATGGTCGTCCGGCATTCACTCGAAACGGAGTCGTCGAAGTGGCCTGTCACATCGAACCAACCCGTTCCCTCGGGACTGCACCCAAAGTGCACCGTATCTCCGGCAAAGCTCGATGGCCGTGCCCGGCCGTAAATCTCGTTCGCGGTTTCGTCACCGAACGCCGCGTCGCGGTCGAACAGTGAATCGCCGCCGAAGCTGCCGGCGATCCAATCCGGGGCCCCATAGCGGGTGGTGATCCCGTCGCCACAGAACTGCCGACGGTACGCACGAACCCGGAGCTCGCGATCCCCATAGCAGACCAGGGCGCGGGCCCCGCCGAGCAGGGCGAGGTCCGCGACCGATGGATTCGTCGGGCATGTCAGAGACACCCGTGCGGCCCAGACTTCCCCGTCCCGACCAGCCTCGGCGATCCAGCCGAAAAGGCCGCTCGCGGTACCGGGACGGGCACCGAGCACCTGCCACCAGACATATCCGTCTGCAGATACAGGCCCGGCGACGACGTACAGATCCGCCCCGAGCAAGAGACGTCCGACAACGATCTTCGAATTGGACCGCGTCCCCGGGGCCGACCTGAGCCGCAGGCTGTCCACGGCGACGCGAGCCATGGTGTCGGTGCTGAGCCGCCCCTCCACCAGCGAACCCTGCGGGCTGGCGGCGGGCGATGCGGTTGCCGGCGGTGACGGCGTCGGGGCCGGAGTCATGACGGCGCTCGTTGCCGACGCCTCAGGCGAGGCCGTGGCGGGGCTCGAAGCAATCGGGGCGCGGCTCGATGTCGGGGTCGGATTCGATGTCGGGGCCGGGCTCGATGTCGGGGCCGGGCTCGATGTGGCGGCCGGGCTCGGGCTGGTGAGAACTGGCGTTGGAGCGGAGACGCTGCAAGCGGCGGCCACGAGCCCAACGGCGATCGTGCGGGCGAACAGCGAAAACGATGGCTGCATCACGATCTTCAGTGCCCGCCACGATCCTTCACGCCCAGCGCGCAGAACTGGCGATCCTCGACCTTGGCGGGCGTCGGCTCGAACTCGCGGAAGAGTTGGATGTCGGTGAAGCCGACGTCCCCGTACAGCCGGACGACTTCCTGCTGGGTGTACCACCGACCTTCGGGCGAGCGGCGCTGCTCCTCGCGCTCGACGATCTGGCCGTCGACTTCGACCTCGAAGCGCTGCTCGGTGTGCCACCACTGGCGCTCTGGTTCTCGCCACTCGCGGACCCAGCTTCGGACGATCGCGTCGTCTTCGGGTCGGTTCCGCGTGAAGAGCAACTCCCAGCCCGTATCGAGCGGCTCGCCCTCGCGCCAGTCGAAGAAGAACGGCGTCACGAACGCGCCGCCCGGCTCGAGATGGGCGATGCACCGGCTCAGCGTGTCTCGCGCGGCGTCAACGTCTGGCAGCAGCTGCAGCACGCTCGAAGACCCGATGATCGTGCGGTAGCGACGCGGCAGGTTGAGCGCCAGCATGTCCTGCTCGTACAGCCCCGGCGCGACGTTCATCCGCTCGGCCTTGGCGCTGCAGATCGCGAGCATCTCGGGCGAGTTGTCCACGCCATCGATGTCGATCCCGGCCTGCGCGTAGTCGAGGACGAGCCGGCCAGTCCCGCAACCGATGTCGAGGACGGGCTCTCCATGGCGGCGAACCACATCGAGATAGAACTGACGATCCGCCCAGTTGGCCGTGTCATTGCGCCAGAGATCCCACGTTGACGCGATCAGGCCGTGGTAGTCGTAGTCGTGGGGCGTCATCGGCGGATGGTGGGCCCGGGGACTCGTCAACGCAATGCCGCGTCGCGGCCGCCGTGTCGTTACATCACTCCGAAGCGGCGATAGGCCTCGCCGACCGACATGCCCTCGCGCAGCGCCTTGCGGACCTTGTTCTCGGTCTGCGACTTCCCGTACGCCTCAGCGACAACGTCCTCGATGAGGGCGCCGGGTACAACGACGACGCCGTCGGCCGCGCCCAGCACGAGATCGCCCGGATTCACGAGGACGTCCCCGCAGACGACCGGCACATCGAGGTCCGTGATCGTGCGGTGGTAGAGCAGGTCGCTCATGTGGCGGCCCCGACAGAAGAGAGGGAACCCGATGGCGGAGATGTCCCCGGCGTCGCGGGTGTACCCATCGATGACGGCGCCGTTGCCACCACGTCGGATGGCGCCCTCGGCACAGAGCTCGCCCCAGGTGCATGAATCGGTGCGATCCGTGACGAGCACCTCGCCCCGCCTGAGGCCGTCGATGGCGCCGAAGAGCAATTCGTACTCGCGGCCTGGCTCTGGCGAGGCGGTCGCCGGACCTGACGCCATCGTGCGGGCGAGGCCGGCGAGTCGCATGCCGTCGGCCAGGGCCTGGATGTCGGCCCGCATCACCTGCTGATGGAGGCCCCGGGCGTCGAGGATGTCGGACACGGCGGACGGGTTCAGATCCGCCATGCGCGACCAGGTCTCGGCGCCGATCGATCCGGCCGGCCGACTTGGCGAGAATGTCGATGTCATCGGACGCCCGCGGGTGCCCGGTCGCCGGGCGTCAGCCGCGGTAGACCGTCAGGCGTCTGCGGTTCGTGTAGCCACCGCCGAACCACGCGAAGAGGTCCATCGCAAACGCGATGCCGAGCCACAGGTAGTCGAACCCTTCGATGCCGGAGGGCGCCACGAGGACGTACATGAGGGTCGTCCAGGGCGCGATCAGGAATCCGATCAGCGGCACGATGAACGTGTCGAACGCCTGGTTCCAGCGCACCGGCTGCACCAGCCACCAGAGCAGGATGGCCGCCCTCGGGCCAAGCGCGAACAACGCCGCGACGACACAGCACATCGGGTCGGTCCCTCCAGTCGCGGGCAACCCTCGGATCGATGGCCCGATGTCGCCTCACCCTCGCGGGGCGATTCGAGCGTGACCGATCACGTCGGCAGCCGGCACGCGAAGGCGTAGTACAGGGGCACATCGAGCGCCAGGTGGACGGCAATCGGCAGCAGCAGTGAACCGGTCCGCCGGACGACGACGGCCGCGACGAGGCCGGCCGCGAACACCGCGCTGAGTACGAGCAGCTCTCCGGCCGGGTTCAGGAAGTCACGCCCGACATGGCCGACGCCGAACAGCGCGGCCTGGAGAACGATCGCCGCCCGGACGCCGATCGCCCGGCCGCCCCACCCGAGCAACGCCCCGCGGAACTCCACCTCCTCCATCGCGGAATTGGCGAGCGCGAGCAGCATCGCCGGCAGGATCGCGGCGGGGACCCCGAGATCGAATCCGACGTCGCCGAAGAACGGCTTCGCCAGTGCCGGCCCAATGAGCAACCCGACCGGGATGAGCATGATCGACGCGACGGCGGCCGCGATGGTGAGGCGAGCCCAGGGCCCCGCCGGCCAACGGAGCGAGAGGCTGGCCCAATCGGCCCGCAACCAGAGTGCGACCGCGGCAAGGCTGCCGAGGACAACGAGTGCTTCGACAACGCGCTGGACCGCCGGGGCCGACAGGACATTCCCGCAGTCGCCGAGCGTCGGCTCGGCAGCCGTCACCACGAATTCCCACAGTTCCCGGACCGCCAGCGGGATGATCGCCGCCCACAGCCAGACCGCCTCGTCGGACCGAGCACGCAGCACGATCGCCCCGACGATCAGGGCGACGAGCACCGGAGCCGCCAGCGCGGGCGCGAAGAACGTCGCAACGACCAGCCCGACGGGCAGCGCGACCCTGGCGAACACAGCGACTCGGCTCATGCCGCCAGCCAGTGTGGACTTCACCCGATCCGGGCATTTCCCCCTCGCTCCGCGAGGGGTACGAACGCGCTGTACGGCCGCAGGCTGGCGTCACGCCGTCCGGCACCGTGCGCTGCTCTCGGAGGCGAACGCGGTGCACCCAACGTCCCGCGGTCTGATGGGGTTTGCCGCCGTGGTGTTGATCGCGATGGCCGTCGTCGGGTGTTCGGCCACTCCGGGAGCGATCCCGTCGATCACGCCGAGACCCCCAACCGCGGCACCCGCGACAACCCCGGCGCCGTCCCCGTCGGCCGCGGCCAGCGCAGCCCCAGCGACGGGAGCCGCCGGCTTCGACAAGCCTGCCGACGATGGCGCGCGGATCGTCAAGGCCGAGAAGGTCGGTCCCCGGGCATGGGATCTCACGATCGATTCGCCAGCCGTTGGCACGGAACCTGTCCGGATCCTGCTCCCCACGGCGTATGACGCCAATCCAGCGGCCCGTTTCCCGTCCCTCTGGCTGCTGCACGGCGCGGCCGGCGAGTACACCGACTGGACGCCTTTCCAGCACATTGGGATCCTAAGCTTAGAATTCCACGTGGACAAGTTGTCGCG
>JADMIO011409244.1_pt1 | contig 125199 bp, 129 predicted proteins | sample 8958161 | NCBI WGS metagenome assembly JADMIO01 (sample SAMN16585339, study PRJNA669376) | soil metagenome | isolation source: Crop rotation soil | place: USA: Cullars Rotation, Alabama | collected 2011
CGCGACAACTTGTCCACGTGGAATTCTAAGCTTAGGATCCCAATGTGCTGGAAAGAAGTGGAACGAAGGCTGGATCGCTTCGCTCCGCTCGCAATGACGGCAGAGGAAACAGCATGTCCATCCGCAAGATGATCGGCCTTCACCCGGGCGTTGAGGGCCACGTCAACCAGCCGCTCGGCGATGCCGTCCATCACGCCATGTATTGCGCGAAGATGTGCCGGAGTTGCGCCGACGCCTGCGGCGCCGAGGACATGGACATGAGCCAGTGCATCCGCATGTGCTTGGACTGCGCCGATATCTGCGACGCCGCGTCAAACCTTGGCCTCAGGCGGACCGGGTCGAACAACCAGATGCTGACCGAGATGCTCGAGCTGTGCGCGCGCATGTGCGAGGAATGCGCGGCCGAGTGCGAGAAGCACGACCACGAGCATTGCGAGCTGTGCGCGATCATGTGCCGGGAATGCGCCGCCGACTGCCGCGTCGCGGCGGAATCGCTCTAGAAGTCGCTTTTTCCAAAACGAGGCACGCCCTGGTTGATGCCAGGCGGATCGAGCACGCTGAGGTCGAGCTCGAGCGGCTCCCCAATCCAATGCGCGAGCGTGGTATGATCCGCGAGATCGTCGTCGGTCAGCGGATGCACGAGCGCGCGCAGGCCGGACGCCTCGATCGCCGCGATGACGCCAGCCCGAACGCCGTCCCGGAAATGGATTTCATACTGCGGGATCGGATGCGGGCCGACGCCGCGGTCGGTCATCTGTCCCACGAAAAGAATCTCGCCATTGCCGCGGAAACCATCGCGCAGCCGTTCGGCGGCAGGCCGCTCGTGGTCGGAATAATAGACGTGGGCGTGGTACGGCGCCTCGCTCATCACGCCGCCTTTAAAGACTGCTCTTTCCGCCACTTGGCGAGCTTCTTGAGGACCATGTCCCGCTTCAGGCGCGAGAGATGGTCGATGAACAGCACGCCGTTCAGATGGTCCATTTCGTGCTGCAGGCAGACGGCGAGCAGCCCCTCGATCTCTTCCTCGTAAGTCTTGCCGTCCACGTCCTGCCACTTCGCGCGGATTTTATCCGGCCGCATCACCTCGGCATATTGCTCCGGCACCGACAGGCAGCCCTCGGTGTACGGCACGTCGTGATCCGAGTGCCAAAGAACCTCGGGATTGATGAAGACCTTGGGATCGCGGACGGGTTTGCTTTCCGGATCCTCGGGATCGGCCGGTTCCTGAAGGTCGATGACCAAAAGGCGGATGGGAACGCCGACCTGGACCGCCGCGAGGCCGATGCCGGGCGCGTCGTACATCGTCTCGAACATGTCGGCGACGAGCGTCTTCAGCTCCTTGTCGAACGTCTCGACCGGCTTGGAAATCTGCCGGAGGACGGGCTCGGGGGTCTCGTAGATTCGGCGAATGGCCATGATGCCGCCCGATATGGCGGAATCGGGCGGTTTTTCAACCGGCTGGCGGCTCCCAAAGCTCGATCGCATTGCCCTCGGGGTCGTGGATCCGAGCGAACCGTCCGGTCGCGGGATCGTCCCATTCGGGCTTGGTGATGACGTCAATGCCGGCCGCGCGCAGCTTCGCGAGCAGCTCATCGATGTCATCGACGCGCAAGTTCAGCATCCACTGCTTGTCGGCGGCGAAATAGTCGGTGTCGGCCTTGAAGGGCGAGAAGACCGTGGTCCCGGCCTGCTGCTCCCACACGCCCCAATCGCCGCACCCGACGCCGAGATGCTCGCAATACCATCTCTTCAGCGCTTCCGGGTCCCGGGCCCTGAAGAACAATCCGCCAATTCCGGTCACCGCCATCGTCCCCTCCTCAGGATATTGGGCGCTGTTTGAAAAGGCGCCCTCAGGAAATCGGGCGCCGGGCGCGCAAGGCCTGGGCCAAGGTGCCCTCGTCGAGATAATCGAGCTCACCACCCACGGGAAGCCCGTGCGCCAACTGGCTCAAACGAATGGGAAATGTTTCCAGGCGCTCGGCGAGATAATGGGCCGTGGTCTGGCCTTCGAGGGTGGCGTTCATCGCCAGCACCACCTCGTCGACCCCGCCGGCGGCAACCCGCTTCACCAGCTTGTCGATGCTGAGATCCTCCGGCCGCACGCCCTCTAGCGCCGACAATCTTCCGCCGAGCACATGATAGCGACCGGGGAACAGGCGCGAACGATCGAGCGCCCACAGGTCAGACACTTCCTCGACCACGCACAAAGATTTGTCGTCCCGCTTGGGGTCGCGGCAGATGGAGCAAGGGTCGGACGTATCGACGTTGCCGCAAATCGAGCAGGTCGAGAGCTTGTCGGTCACAGTCTTCAGGGCAGTCAGCAGCGGCTGGAGCGCGGTCTCGCGCTTCTTCATCAGGTACAGCACCGCGCGCCGCGCCGAACGCGGCCCAAGGCCCGGAAGCCGGGCCAGGGCCTGCGAAAGCGCTTCGATCTCCTGTGACGCCATGTGGGCACTCCTTGACCGCGTGCGGACGGCCCCGCAAGTGCGGCGCCATGCGCATCGTCTTCATGGGATCGCCGGACTTCGCGGTGCCGAGCCTCAACGCGCTCATCGAGGCGGGCCATGAGGTTGTCGCGGCTTATGCGCAGCCGCCGCGGCCGGCGGGGCGCGGGAAGAGCGACCGGAAGACTGCCGTGCACCAGCGCGCCGAAGAGTTCGGTATCGAGGTGCGGACGCCGCGGACCCTGCGCGACGAGGAGGAGCAGGCGCGGTTTCGGGCGCTGGACGCCGATCTCGCCGTGGTAGCAGCCTACGGCCTGATCCTGCCCAAGCCGATCCTCGAGGCGCCTAAAGGGGGCTGCATCAACGTCCACGCCTCTCTCCTGCCCCGCTGGCGGGGCGCGGCGCCGATCCAGCGCGCGATCCTGGCGGGCGACGAAGTGAGCGGCGTAACCATCATGCGGATGGATGAAGGGCTGGATACGGGACCGATGCTGCTCAAGCGCGAGGTCGACATAAGCGGCAAGAATGCCGGGCAAGTTACGGAAGAATTAGCAAAACTTGGCGCCGAAGCGCTGATCGACTGGCTTGTTCATCCAATGCCGCCCGAAGAGCAGCCTGAGGGCGCGACCTACGCGTCGAAGATCGACAAGGCCGAGGCGCGGATCGATTGGGGCAAGCCCGCTGAGGCGATCGAGCGGCAGGTGCGCGCCTTCAATCCCGTCCCGGGCGCCTGGTTCGAAGCCAATGGCGAGCGAATCAAGCTGCTGGAAGCGGCGGTCGGCAGCGATGCATCGGGACAGCCGGGAAAAGTGCTCGACGATTGTCTCAATGTTGCCTGCGGCGATGGGTACATCCGCCCGCTCAAGGTCCAGCGCGCGGGACGAGCGCCAATGAGTCCCGGTGAGCTGCTGCGCGGCTTCCCGATCCCCAAGGGCACGATCCTCACGTGACGCGCTGGCGACTGACGATCGAATATGACGGCGGGCCGTTCATGGGTTGGCAGCGGCAAGATCACGGCCCCTCGGTCCAGCAGACGCTGGAAGACGCGCTCCGCAGGATGACCGGCGAGAACGCGCAGTTCATCGCCGCGGGGCGGACCGATGCCGGGGTGCATGCGCTGGCGATGAGCGCTCATGTTGACGTCATGAAGTCACTCACAGCGCACCGATTGCGCGAGGGGTTGAACGCGCTGGTTCGCCCGCATCCGGTCTCGGTGCTGGAGGCGGAGGAAGTCGCCGATGACTGGCATGCGCGCTTCTCCTGTATCGGCCGGCGCTACCTCTACCGGATCCTCAATCGCCGCGCGCCATCGGCGCTCGACGCGGGGCGAGTGTGGCATCTTGCCTTGCCGCTGGACGTCGAGGCGATGCGCGAGGGCGCTAAGCACCTTCTCGGGCGCCACGACTTCACCACCTTTCGCTCGGCGCAATGCCAGTCTGACAGCCCGGTGAAGACGCTCGATCGGCTCGACGTGAGCAAGGTCGGCGAGGAGATCCACGTGGAAGCTGCAGCGCGCAGCTTCCTGCACCATCAGGTCCGCTCGATGGTCGGCTGCCTCGCGATGGTCGGCCGCGGGCAATGGCGGCCTGACGATATGAGAAAAGCGCTGGAGGCGAAGGACCGCGCTGCGCTCGGCTTCAACGCCCCACCGGAGGGTCTTTATTTCGTCGAGGCGATCTACCTTTAGACGAGCATTTCACGGGCCAGCGGCCGCGATTCCCAATGTTGCGGGCTGGCGCTGAGGCCGTAGGCCCCAGCCGCAAAGATCGCGATCAGGTCGCCGGGCTCGGCGTGCGGGAGCATGACCTCGTCGCCGAACACGTCGTTTGGAGTGGCGAGGCATCCGGTCACCGTGACCTGCTCGTCGCGCGGCGCGTCGAAGCGGTTGGCGACCGCGATCGGGAAATTACCGTGCCCGCGCTCGAGCAGACAACCGGTGGCGCGAAGCAGGTGATGGCCGCCTCCGTCGGTGGTCAAAAAGGTCTGACCGCAGCTTTCGGTACGGTCGATGACCCGGCTCAGGTAGACCCCAGCCTCGGCCACAAGCCAGCGCCCAAGCTCGAGCGACAGCCGGGTTGTCGCCAGCAGCTCAGGCGCATTGCACAAGGTGTCGTGGAGGGACTTGGCGAGGTGATAGACATCGAGCGGCTGCTCGCCCTCGAAACAGGGCACGTCGAAACCACCGCCGAGGTTGAGCTCCGGAATCGGCATCTGAAGCGCATTGGCGATTTCGCCAGCGCAGCCCACGATCGCTCGGTGAGCGTCGATCAGCGCTTTGTCGTCGAGGCATTGCACTCCGGCAAAGACGTGCAGGCCGATCCATTCGACCCCGGCCTCGATTAGCCCCTGTACGAGCGCCGGGATCCGATCCGGGTCGACTCCGAACGGGCTCGGCCTGGCACCCATCACGACACCGCCCTTTTCGATGGTGAAGGGGGGATTCACTCGGACGGCGATTTTCGGCCGGATGCCGAGCTTCTCGCCGGCGAGGATCGCGCGCCGCGCTTCGCCCTCGCTTTCGACGCTGATCGTCGCTCCCGCGGCGATGCCGGCTTCCAGCTCGTCGTCGCGCTTGCCGGGGCCGGCGAAGGTCATCGGAATGCCCGCCAGCTCGGCGCGCTTCAACCGGTCGAGCTCGCCCTTCGAAACGATCCGAAAGCCCTCAACATATCTTCCAAGGAAGTTGAGCAACGGCTCGTAAGGATTGGCAGTTACTGAATAATATAGTGCCAAACCATCGGGCATCGCGGCCCTCAGGCTGGCGATCTGCGCGCCAACGATATTGTTGTCATAGACGAACAAGGGCGTACCGCCGGCATCGGCGACCAGCTCCTCGGCGGGGACGTTGCCGATCAGCAGCTGGCCGTCCTCGTTGGCCGAAAAATATGGCGGAATCGGCCCTGAAGGTTTCACTCGATCCCTGCCCCCGTTTGCGCCGCTTATTCGGCGGCGATCGCCTCATATTCCATCGCCGCGAGATATTTCTCGGCATCAAGCGCGGCCATGCACCCCGTCCCCGCGGCGGTCACTGCCTGGCGATAGATTTTGTCCATCACGTCACCGCACGCGAACACGCCCTCGACGCTGGTCCGGGTAGTCCCGGTTTCGACCTTAATATAGCCGTCCTCGTCGAGCTCGAGCTGGCCGACGAACAGCTCCGTCGCCGGCTTGTGGCCGATCGCGACGAACGCGCCCTCGACATCGACCCGGGTGACGTCACCGGTGCGCTTATTCTTGATGTCGAGGCCGACCAGCGCCTCGGGATCGCCGCCGCCGACGAACTCGACCACTTCGCTGTCCCAGATGACATTGATCTTCTCGTTCGCGAACAGGCGGTCCTGAAGAATCTTCTCGGCGCGAAGGCTGTCGCGGCGGTGGATCAGAGTGACGTCATGGCTGTGGTTGGTGAGGTAGAGCGCTTCCTCGACCGCAGTGTTGCCCCCGCCGATCACCGCGACCTTCTTGCCGCGGTAGAAGAAGCCGTCGCAGGTCGCGCAGGCGGACGCCCCCCTGCCCTTCATATGCTCTTCGGACGGAAGGCCGAGCCAGCGTGCCTGGGCACCGGTCGCGATCACCAGTGTATCCGCGAAGAACTGCGCGCCGCTGTCGCCCGTGAGCCGGAACGGACGGCGGGAGAGGTCAACCGACGCAATGTGGTCCCAGATGACCTTGGTTCCGACATGCTCAGCCTGCGCCTGCATCTCCTCCATCAGCCATGGACCCTGGATGACTTCGCGAAAACCGGGATAATTTTCGACGTCGGTAGTCGTCGTGAGCTGTCCACCCGGCTGGATTCCCTGGATGACGACCGGGCCAAGACCAGCGCGCGCCGCATAGATCGCCGCGGTCCAGCCGGCGGGGCCGGAACCGAGGACGGCGACCCGGGTCGAAATGCTGTTGGTCATCGGCTCGATTTAGGGACGGTTTAACGCCCCGGCAACGGCGCAGATCGTCAGACAGCGCGGCGTCCGACGATGAAGTTCCAAATGAGAACGATAATGCCGACGACGAGCAGGATATGGATCAAACCGCCGGCCGCGTGAAACGCGAAGAAGCCGAGCGCCCAGAGAATGAGCAAGATAATCGCGAGCGTCAGCAGCATGGCACGTCCTCCTGTGGTTGGCGCCGTAACGGTCGAGGGTCACCGCCGTTCCTCGGGAGCCGCGGAAACTTGCGAACGGACAGGCTCGCAGGCGGTCGTCACCGCTGCGACTGACGTAATCTGGGATCGGCAAGCGCTAACCGGTGGGGCACACCACGAGCATGATCTTGCCGCCACCCTTGAGATGGCAATATTCCGTGCCCGCCGCATCGCGGCATAGCCTCCAGGACAATCCGTTCGTGTTGGGGATCCACCGCCCGCAAGCGGGATCGGGGAAAGCGCTGGCAGCTACGCTCAGGAAGCCGACTGCAACGATTATCAAACGACGCATGCTGGTTCTCCTTCTTCGAGAACACGAGCAACTTTTACCACGATTTCGGCGAATACCGTAACGAAATCAGCGACCGTTTAGACGAGTCGTGACTGCTTGACCGCCGCCTCGATAAATCCCGCGAACAACGGGTGCGGCTCGAATGGCCGGCTCTTCAATTCAGGGTGGAACTGGACCCCGATGAACCAGGGATGGTCGGGCCGCTCGACGATCTCCGGCAATTGATCGTCGGGCGACATTCCAGAGAAGATCAGGCCCGCGCCTTCGAGGCTATCGCGATAATGAACGTTGACCTCGTAGCGGTGGCGGTGACGCTCGCTAATCTCGTCCTTCCCGTAGATCGAGCGGACGACGCTGTTGCCGTCGAGCTTCGCCGGATAGGCGCCGAGCCGCATCGTTCCGCCGAGGTCCCCGCCGGCCGCCCGCTGCTGGAGCCCCTCCTCGCTCATCCATTCGGTGATCATGCCGACCACGGGCTCCGACGTTTCGCCGAATTCGGTGGTCGAGGCTTCGCTGATCCCGGCCTGGTTCCGAGCCGCCTCGATGCAGGCCATCTGCATTCCGAGGCAAATGCCGAAGAAGGGAATCTCGCGCTCGCGGGCGAACTTCACCGAGGCGATCTTGCCCTCGCTGCCGCGCTCGCCGAACCCGCCTGGAACGAGGATCCCGTGGAGCGGCTCGAGCTCGGCGACGATGTCGCTTTCCGGGTGCTCGAAGAGCTCGGCGTCGATCCATTCGATCTTCACCTTGGCGCGGTTGGCAATGCCGCCGTGAACAAGGGCTTCGCGCAGGCTCTTATACGCGTCGGGAAGCCCCACATATTTGCCGACGACGCCGATCGTGACCTCGCTGTCGTAATGGTCGATCGCGTCCATGATCTCGTTCCAGCGGCTGATGTCCGGCTGGGGCGCATCGGTGATTCCGAACGCGCGCAGCACCTCATCGTCCAATCCGGCCTGATGATATTGCAGCGGCACGTCGTAGATGTTGCGCGCGTCGAGCGCCTCGATCACCGCCGACTTGGGGACGTTGCAGAACAGCGCGATCTTCTCGCGCTCGCTTTCAGGAAGCGGCCGGTCGCAGCGGCACAGCAGGACCTCGGGCTGCACTCCGAGGCTCGACAGTTCGCGCACCGACTGCTGGGTCGGCTTGGTCTTGAGCTCCCCAGCCGCCGCGATCCACGGCACCAGCGTCGTGTGCACGCTGACCGTCTGCTCCCGCCCGAGATCGTTTCTGAGCTGGCGGATCGATTCGACAAACGGCAGGCTCTCGATGTCGCCGACGGTCCCGCCGATCTCGCAGATCACGAAATCCACGCCCTCAATGTCACTGAGCGCGAATTCCTTGATGGCGTTGGTGACGTGCGGGATGACCTGGACGGTCGCGCCAAGATAATCGCCGCGCCGCTCCTTGGCGATGATGTCGCGGTAGATGCGGCCCGTGGTGACGTTGTCCGATTGCTTTGAGGAAACGCCGGTAAAGCGCTCGTAATGGCCGAGGTCGAGGTCGGTCTCGGCGCCATCGTCGGTCACATAGACTTCGCCATGTTGATAGGGGCTCATCGTCCCCGGATCGACATTCAGATAGGGGTCGAACTTGCGGATTCGGACCTTGTAGCCGCGCGCCTGGAGGAGCGCCCCGAGAGACGCCGAAAGAAGCCCTTTCCCAAGCGATGAAACCACGCCGCCGGTGACAAAAATGAACCGCGCCATGGGAGTTGAGGCTTAAGTCGGTTCCGCCGACTTAAGCAAGCCGCGACCCAAAAAAAGTTTGGGGAAAACGCCTATTGAGCGAGCGGAACCGCCGGCGCCTGCTGGTTCTGCTGCGGGGTGCTGGGCGCGATCGGGACCGGCTGCGCGTTCGTTGGCTTCGACCGTTCGATGGGAGCGGCGCTGTTGGCGAGCGACGTATCGATCTTGGCCGGTTCGCGCGTCGCGCCGGCAAGCGCGGCCATCAGGATCGAAAGGACGATGAACGCCCCGCCAAGGATCGAGGTCGAGCGAGTCAGGAAGTCCGCGGCGCCGCGCGCGGTCATGAAGCCCGACGAGCTTCCGCCGACGCCGAGCCCGCCGCCTTCGGAGCGCTGCATCAGGATCACCCCGACAAGCGAAACGGCAACAAGCGATTGGACGATCAGCAGGAAGGCGAACATGACGGGCTTTCTAGGAATGGTCGCGGCGATCTAGGCGATCGGGCGAAGGGCTTCAACCGGCTGCGGCGGCGACGATCGGGAGAAAGTCTGCTGCGGTCAGGCTGGCGCCGCCAACCAGCGCCCCGTCGACGTCGGGTACAGCGAAAATCTCCCCGGCATTGGATGGCTTGACCGAGCCGCCGTAAAGGATTGGCACTCGCTCTCCGGGCGAACCATAAGCTTCTGCCAGCTTCCGGCGAAGCGCGGCGTGCATTTCCCCGATCTCCGCGACCGTCGGGATCTTGCCGGTGCCGATCGCCCAGATCGGTTCGTAAGCGATGGCGAGGTCGGCGGGCAGTCGCGCCAAGGCGGCTTCCGTGCGCGGCAGTGACGCGTCGAGCTGCGCTTCGACCGTTTCGACGGCCTCGCCGGCCTCGCGAACGGCCAGCTCTTCGCCCACGCACAGGATCACGCCGAGCCCGCACGACAGAGCGGCTTCGGCTTTCGCTTTCACTTCGTCATCGCTTTCCCGCTGCGCGTCGCGGCGCTCGCTATGGCCGACGATGGTCAGGCTGGCGCCGGCGTCGAGCAGCATTCGCGCCGAGATGCAGCCGGTGTGCGCGCCCTTCTCGGCGCGGTGCACATCCTGGCCGCCGATCGCGAAGCCGGGCACAGCCCGGGCCGCGCGCTCAACCAGGATGGCCGGAACGCACAGGGCAACGTCAACCGCTGGATAGTCGTACGAACCCTCGGCAATCGCACGGATTTCTTCGAGGTCCGCCGACAGGCCGTGCATCTTCCAATTGCCGGCGACGAGCTTCTTCACTGTCATTCGATCCCCTTGAGTAGCCGCACTAGCGGCGGTGCTTGAAGCGCGCCAGTCCGCCCCCTAAAGCCGCGCTTCGACGCAACCATCACCGGAACCTCAATGCTCCGTTTCTTCCGCCGCCTCACGAAGACCAAAGCCGGCATGGCCCTCATGGCCGTCGTTCCGATCGGGGCCCTCGCCGGTTTCGCGATCAGCGACATCCAAAATTTCGGTTCGGGCAACATCGGCTTCGGGATGGGCAGTTCCCAGCTGGCGGAGGTCGGCGACCAGGTCGTCAGCGAGCGAGAAATGAACGACGCCATGCAGCGCCGGCTACAGGAAGTTCGCAGGGAACGCCCCGAGGCCGATTACGCGACCGTAGCTGCTGATTTCGAAACGATCCTCAATGCGCTGATCGATCAGCGGACCTTGATCGCCTTTGCCGATAAATATGGGTTCCATTTGTCGAAGCGGCTCGTCGATGCCGAGATTGCGCAGATCCCGGGCGCCAAGGGCCTGAACGGGCAGTTCAGCGAACAAGCCTATCAGGGCTTCCTCGCGCAGCAGCGGCTTAGCGATGCGGAAGTGCGCCAGGTCATCGCCGGCGGATTATTGCAGCGGCTGATGCTGACGCCGGTCGCAACCAATGCCCGCGTGTCCGTCGGTATGGCGCGTCCATATGCGTCGATGTTGCTCGAGTCTCGCGAAGGCGAAGCCGCTTTGATTCCGCTCGCCGTGTTCAGGGCGGGCCTCAATCCGAGCGAAGCGCAGCTGCAGCAATATTATTCCGCCAACCGGAACCGTTACATCGTCCCCGAGCAGCGAGTGCTTCGGATCGCTCGGATCGGGCCCGAGCAGGTCGCCGGGGTGGCGGCGTCGGACCAGGAGGTCGCCGCTTATTATAACGCCAACAAGGCAGCTTATGCGGCCAGGGACACACGGACGATCAGCCAGGCCGTGGTCGGCGACCAGGCGGCTGCGAATGCCATCGCGGCCAAGGTCAAAGCAGGAGCGACGCTCGCAGCGGCCGGCGGAGGCGCCGCCGTGACCTCGCTCAAGGACCAAAGCCGCGACGCTTATTCCGGCGTCGCCGGAGCCAAGATGGCCGCCGCCGTGTTCGCGGCCCCGCAAGGAGCGGTCGTCGGCCCGATCCAGTCCGATTTCGGCTGGGTCGTTGCAAAGGTCGAGGGGGTCAAATCGATTGGCGGCAGGTCGCTCGACCAGGCCCGCGGTGAGATCGCCGCCAAGCTCAACAACGACAAGCGCAAGCAGGCGACCGAAGACCTCGTCGACAAGGTCCAGAATGCGGTGGACGAAGGCAGCAATTTTACGGAAGCGGCGGCGGCGGCGAAGCTTTCCGTGGCGTCGACACCCCTCCTGACCGCGGCAGGGACCTCGCGCGCAGACCCGGCGTACAAGGCGCCTGCCGAGCTTGCGCCGGTGCTCAAAACCGGATTTGAGATTGCCGCCAACGACCCGCCGGAGATCGTCTCGTTACCAAATGACCAGGGCTATGCGATGGTATCGCCGGCTGACATTGTCGCCGCGGCCCCCGCCCCGCTCGCGAGCATCCGCGACCGCGTCACCAACGAATGGATCGATTCCCAGGCGGCGCAGCGCGCCAAGGCGGTTGCCGATGCCATCGCTGCCAAGGCGACGCGCGGCATGCCGCTGGCGCAAGCAGTGAAAGAAGCGAACGCCCCGCTCCCCCCGGTTCGCCCGGTCGCCGCCCGCCGAATTCAGATCGCGACGGCGCAAGGTCCGGTCCCACCGGCGATGCAAATGCTGTTCAGGCTGATGGAGGGGAAAGCGCGTGTCGTGCCGGAAACGCAGGGTCGCGGCCTTTATGTGGTAAAGGTCAACAAGATCGTCCCGGGCAACGCGCTGCTCCAGCCCAGCCTCATCAACCAAATGCAAAAGGAGCTGCAGGAGACCGCTGCGGACGATTATGCCCGGCAGTTCGTCGCGTCGGTTCGCGCTCACCTGAAGGTCGAGCGCAACGAATCTGCAATCCAGGCCCTGAAGACGCGGCTGACGACCAGCGGGAACTAAGGTCGCGGGCTTGACCTGCGCTGCTTTGTTGCCTACACGTTCTCCGTTCGTTCCTCTGGGAGTGAAGGCCGATGCTCACCGCGAAACAGCGTGAACTGCTGTTGTTCATCGATGACCGCCTGAAAGCGAGCGGGATTTCACCGAGCTTCGACGAGATGCGCGAAGCGCTCGACCTCAAGTCGAAATCCGGCGTCCACCGTTTGATCTCGGCGCTCGAGGAGCGCGGATTCATCCGCCGCTTGCCCAACCGGGCGCGAGCGCTCGAGGTGCTGAAGCATCCCGAGGTGGCACCGGCCGCCTCGATCACCCAGCTGCGCCCCGCCGCCCCTGCCGCGGCTAACGATACCATGGAGATCCCCCTTCACGGCCGGATCGCCGCCGGAACCCCGATCGAGGCGCTCCAGGGAACGGAGAATTTTTCGGTTCCCGCCGCGTTGCTCGGTCCGGGCGAGCATTATGCCCTCGAAGTGTCGGGCGATTCGATGGTCGACGAGGGTATTCTCGACGGCGATTTCGCCCTGATCCGCAAGGTCGACACCGCACGCGACGGGGAGATCGTGGTCGCGCTGATCGACAATGAGGAAGCGACCCTGAAAACCTTCCGGCGCGAAGGCAGCATGGTCCGCCTCGACCCAGCCAACCGCCAGTATGAGCCGCAGCGTTACGACCCTCGGCGGGTCCAGATCCAGGGGCGCCTGGCGGGCCTGATCCGGCGCTACTGAAGGTTTCTCCTAGGGCGCGGCTTGCGCCCACGGATGCTCGCCGACTCGCTCGCTGACCGTGTCGATGCGTGGATGCTGGCCAAGATAGATTGCCGCGCCGCCCGTTCGGCTCAAAGTTGCGCGGTCCAGCTTCAGCCAGCGCGGCGTGCAGCCACGCGGCAGCCGCCGGTCGGAAACGACGATATCCGCCTCAGCGCAAGCGCGCGTGAACGGCACCCAGTCGATCCGGGTCGGAGAGCGGGTCGCAAGGACGCGCCACTCGTTCGCGCCGTTGCGGACCACCGCGACGCACGAATCCTTCGAACAGGCGCTGTAAGGCCGAGCGGCCAGCGCCTCCGGATCGCCATCGAAACCCGAGGCTTCGGCGACAAGCGAGCGCACATAGTCACCGGCTTTGTCGCGCAGGATGTACGGTCGGCCGCCCGCGCCAACGAGCGCAAGGTGCTTTCCGTCGCCGGTCACGAGCAAATCTGGCGTCGGGCTGACCGCCGCGGCCGCCATACCGAGGAGAAGCGGCGCAAACCCCAACCAGCGCATGCGCGAATTCCACAGGCACATCCAGATTCCGCCGGCGACCATCAATCCGAACGCCCACGGCGGCATCGACGGCAGCATCATGACCGCGCCACGCGCGGAAGCAACATAGTGCGCGAGACTCAACAGCGCGTCGATCGCCGCGCCGCACAGGAACCACAACGGCTTGCCCCATCCGATCACGTCGAACAGCAAGGCGCCGGCCTCGAGCGGCATGATGACGAAGGTCGTCAGTGGAATCGCGATGATGTTGGCTCCGACGCCGTAGAGGCCCGAGCGGTGGAAGTGGTAGAGGGCCAGCGGGATCAACGCGACCTCCACCACCAAGCCGGTCGCGATCATTGCCAGCAGCGCTCGCCCTGCCCTTTGAAGCAATCCTTCTTCCCGCCGCTGGAACAGGCGGCGCGACCAGGCGGTCGAGTGAAGGGCGACGATGGCGGTTACGGCCGCGAAGCTCATCTGAAAGCTCGCCCCGGCCAAGGCTTCCGGGCGGAACAGGAGGACGACCAAAGCTCCCGCGGCGATCAACCGAATGCTGATGGCGTCGCGGCCGAGCGCAATGCCGGCAAGAATCAGGACGGCGGCGACGCAGCTTCGCACCGTCGGCACCTGCGCGCCGGTCAACAAGGTATAGCCAATCCCGGCCGCCGCAGCGGCCGCGGCCGCGGCCAAGACCAGGTTGAAACGCAGCGCGAGCCGCTCGCTCAGGGCCAGCAGCTTCAGCGTCAGGAACATCGTGAAGGCGACGACGGCGGCGATATGAAGCCCACTCACCGAGAGCAGGTGCGTGAGCCCGCTTCGCCGCATCGCGTCTGCGTCGTTCTCGTCCACGGCATTCTGGTCGCCGGTGGCGAGCGCGACTGCAATCCCCGCCGGCCGTTCCGGCAGCCTGGTTTCGATATGGGTTCGAAGATTAGTCCGGGCCTTGTCGAGGCCACGAGGCTGGGCAGCACGGATGACTGCCACCGGCCCCATCGCCTTGCCGACTGCGCCGATCCGCTTGAACCACGCGTCCCGCGCAAAATCGTAGGTGCCTGGAAGTGCCATCGGCGGCGGCGGCGCGAGCCGAGCCTTGAGCCGGACGTTCCCCCCGACCGCGATGCCCGTGGGTGCCTTGTCCGCGTCGATTGAGACTCGAACCCGCGGAGGAAGGTGGGCATCGGAAGGTCGAAGCATGAGTCGAACGGTTTGCTTGGCCGCGAGATGATCGACGCTTTCGACACGTGCCGCGACATCGGTCACGATCGGCCGCTCGAGACGGGGCTCGGCCACCCAGGCGGACCGAGCCCAGACCAGCGCACAACCGAGCGTCGCCGCGAGCGCGAACCAGCCAAGCGCTCGACCCGCCCTGCCACTGCCCAATACAAAGCCGGAGAGCGCGAGCGCCGCCGCGACGCACAGAAAGCCGGCCCATTCGACCCGAGCATCGAGCGCGAACCAGGCTGCGATGCCGCTTCCGAAGCCGACGACGAACCATGGCGGAAGCTGCGTGCGCTCCGCCTCGAGGAGCTTCTCGATCTCCTCGTGAGCCGCGGAAAACCGCGCCTTCCAATAGCTCCGAGCACGCTGTGGAAGAGGCGCTTCCCCTATGTTAGGGGCGCTCGTCCATTGCATTGCAGCATGAATTGAGAGGAAAGCGCGTTTGAGTGCAAGCGATAAGCCGGTGGTGACGAGGTTCGCGCCCTCCCCGACCGGATTCCTGCATATCGGCGGCGCTCGCACTGCGCTCTTCAACTGGCTGTTTGCCCGCCATCACGGCGGCAAGTTCCTGCTGCGCATCGAGGACACCGACAAGGCCCGGTCGACCACCGAAGCGATCGACGCGATCCTCGACGGAATGCGCTGGCTCGCGCTCGATTGGGACGGCCACGAATATTACCAGTCGCAATTCTGGTCGCGGCATGCCGAAGTCGCCCACCGTTTGCTCGAGCGCGGGCATGCCTATCGCTGCTACATGACCCAGGAGGAGCTTGCCGCCCAGCGCGAGCAAGCAGCCAAGGAGCGCAAGCCGTTCCGCATCGCCAGCCCTTGGCGCGACATCACCGACGAACAGGGCGACACTCCGTTCGTGATTCGCCTGAAAGCACCGCGCGAGGGCGAGACGGTGATCGACGACAAGGTCCAGGGGCGGGTCACCGTCCAGAATGTCGAGCTCGACGATTTCGTCCTGCTTCGATCGGACGGAACCCCGACCTACATGTTGGCGGTGGTGGTCGACGATCACGACATGGGGGTCACCCATGTGATCCGCGGCGACGACCATCTGAACAACGCTTTCCGCCAGCTCGCGATTATCCGTGCGATGGGCTGGCCGGAGCCGACCTATGCCCACGTACCGCTGATCCACGGGCCGGACGGTGCCAAGCTCAGCAAGCGCCACGGCGCGCTGGGCGTAGACGCCTATCGCGACGAATTGGGAATGCTGCCCGAGGCTGTATCGAATTACCTGTTGAGGCTCGGCTGGGGTCACGGCGACGATGAGATCATCAGCCGCAAGCAGGCGATCCAATGGTTCGACCTCGACCATGTCGGCAAGTCGCCGTCGCGCTTTGATTTCAAGAAGCTCGAGAATCTCAACGGCCACTATATCCGCGAGGCTGACGATGACCGGCTTGCCGATCTGATCGCGCCCCGGCTGGGCAACGCCGACGAGGATCTCCTGGTCCGCGCCATGCCGGAGTTGAAAGCGCGTGCTCACACCGTCCATCAACTTGCGGATGGAGCACGCTTTTTGTTCGCGAAACGACCGCTGCCGGTTGATTCGGCGGCGGAGGCGCTGCTCACGCACGAGGCGCGCGGCTTGCTCTCCGCCGCTCATGGGAGGCTCGGCGCCCTTGCCGACTGGGATGCAGCATCGGTAGAGGCAGCCATCCGCGAGGTCGCGGAGGGCAACGGAGTGAAGCTCGGCAAGCTGGCCCAGCCGCTCCGCGCTGCCCTCACGGGGAGCACGACGTCACCGGGAATTTTTGATGTGCTTGCGTTGTTGGGCAAGGACGAGAGCCTCGCCCGCATCGCCGACCAGATGCCAAAGTGATTTAATGCTGGAGCCGAACGAATGACCGACAAGACCGCGACCCTCAGCGTCAACGGGTCCAACCTCACCTACCCGGTGCTAGACGGCTCGGTCGGTCCCGAGGTCGTCGATATCCGCAAGCTCTACAACGACAGCGGGATGTTCACCTACGATCCCGGCTTCACCTCGACGGCGAGCTGTCAGAGCGCGATCACCTACATCGATGGCGAGCAGGGTATCCTGCTCCACCGCGGCTACCCGATCGACCAGCTGGCGGAGAATTCGACCTTCATGGAGGTCGCCTACCTGCTCGTGAACGGCGAGCTACCGACCCAGGCGGAGCTCCACGACTTCAGCTACACGATCAGCCGTCACACGATGCTGCACGAGCAGCTGGCCACCTTCTACCGCGGCTTCCGGCGCGATGCTCACCCGATGGCGATCATGTGCGGCGTAGTGGGAGCGCTAAGCGCATTCTATCACGACAGCACCGACATCACCGATCCCGAGCAGCGCATGATCGCGTCGCACCGGCTGATCGCCAAAATGCCGACGATCGCGGCGATGGCGTTCAAATATTCGATCGGGCAGCCGTTCCTCTATCCCGACAACAGCCTCAGCTACACCGGCAACTTCCTCCGCATGACCTTCGGCGTCCCGGCCGAGCATTATGAGGTGAACCCCGTCGTCGAGCGGGCGATGCGCCGAATCTTCATCCTCCATGCCGACCATGAGCAGAATGCATCAACGTCGACCGTCCGTCTGGCCGGCTCGTCGGGTGCCAATCCGTTCGCCTGCATTGCCGCGGGAATCGCCTGCCTGTGGGGCCCCGCGCACGGCGGGGCCAACGAGGCCGCGCTCAACATGCTGCGCGAAATCGGCGACGTGAAGCGGATCCCCGACTATATCGCTCGTGCCAAGGACAAAAACGACCCGTTCCGGCTGATGGGCTTCGGTCACCGCGTCTACAAGAATTTCGACCCACGGGCGAAGGTGATGAAGGCGACCGCCGACGAGGTCCTGAAAGAGCTCAACATCTCCGATCCGGTGCTCGATGTCGCAAAAGAGCTCGAGCAGATCGCTCTCAACGATGACTATTTCATCGAAAAGAAGCTCTATCCGAACGTCGATTTCTATTCGGGCGTGATCCTCAACGCGATCGGCTTCCCGACCGACATGTTCACTGCGCTATTCGCGCTCGCCCGTACGGTTGGATGGGTCGCCCAGTGGAACGAGATGATCTCGGACCCCGAGCAGAAGATCGGCCGCCCGCGCCAGCTCTACACCGGCGCCGCGCAGCGCGATTACGTTCCGGTCGACAAGCGCTAAGCGCGCGGCAGGGTCAGGGTGAAGCGCGCGCCTTCGCCGGGCGCGCTGTCGAGAGTCACATCACCGCCCATCGACCGGGCGAGCCGGCGCGAGATCGCGAGGCCAAGCCCGGTCCCCTCCTCGCGACTATGGGCCCGCTCGAACCGTTCGAAGATGCGCTGCTGGTCAGCAACGGCAACTCCGGGCCCTTCGTCGGTGACCGCAACCGACGCTGAGCCGTCGGTCCGCCCGAAAGACAGCCGCACCGTCTTCCCCTTAGGCGAGTAGCGGATCGCGTTGACGATCAGGTTGACGAGGATCTGGATGACTGCCCGCTCCTGCCCGCTCGCTGGAAGCGGTTCGGCCGGCTCCACTTCAATTGTGACGTTGCGGTCCTCGGCCGGCGTCTCGAGCATGACCACCGCCTCGGCGGCGAGGGCGGTTAGGTCGATCGTCTGGCTTCCTTGCGTCGAATCCTCGCTCATGCCGCGGACGACCGAGAGCAAGTGCCGGGCCGCGGCCGCGATATCGTTTCCGTAGCTGGCATAATCGCTCCGGAGCGGCCCATCGGCGCGCTCGACGATCCGCTCCGCGCTCTCAATGATTCGGTCGAGCGGCGCGCGAAGAACCTCTTCGAGGGCGTGGTCGAAAAACTCCGACGGTGACTTCCTGGATTTGGGCGATGCGCTTTCGAGCACGGCAGTGCCGCGGAATCCCGCAAAACCGCCGTCTGCCGCGCTGACCACGTCGCCCGAGAGCACTACCGTGCAGCCCTCGTCGGCGCGGCTTCGCGCGCGCTGGTCAGTGAAACTCCGGCGGGCCGCCAGCGCGCTGATCAACGGCATCTCGCCATCGTCATTCTCTTCGAGCCTCAGGACTCGCGTGAGCGGCATCCCGGCGGATTCGGCAACATCGATCCCGAGCTGCTCGGCAAGGTCTCCCGACAAGGAAATCAGCCGAAGCTCCTCGTCCGCCGCCCATTCGTGCCGGAGGGTCCCGGTCTCGCCGTTTCCGGTGCCGGCGAACAACGAGCCATGCCGTGGCCCGGCGGCGGGCCTAATTGTCCATCCTTCAAGCGACAGCGCGACATCGTCGCCATCCGGGGTCGCATGAACCCACAGCTCGACGTCATGATCGGCGGAAGCGGCGATGGCTGGCCGCGAAACAGCCGTGCCCAGCTCGCAAGCGAGATGCGCCACCGACGCAACCTGCGGCAATGCGAGCGTCTGGCCGATCGCCGAGCCAGCAGCGCGCTGGAGCGCTTCGAGCTCGGGGTCAGCCGAGATCAACCGGCCGGCCTTGTCGACTCTGCCGAGGACGGGGCGCGGCTCAGAGGGAACGCTGGCCATGAGCCTCTCCCAATTCCCGAAGCGCGGCGCGATAGGCGGGCGGAGTCGCCAGCCACACCCGCGCCTCCTCCACCTGATCTTCGGTCATCGAATCGAATACGCTGATTGCCTCCGCCGGATCATCGACCCCAAGCAGGTCGCCGATACTTGCGAGGAGCCCAGCGGCCAGGGTGCGCGAGACGCCGGCCGCGCGGAACAAGGCCATCATCCGCTTCGATCTTCCCGAAAGAAGCTCCTCGATCGCGGAATCGGCGGGAATTGAAGCTCGGCGAGACAAAACCTGTGCGAGAAACGCGGCCTCGCCCTCATGCGCCGCGGCCAAGATGAGATCGTCGGTCAGGCCATCAGTTTCATCCAACAATTTGACCAAGGCGCCGGTCAGCGAATCGATGTTTCGCGACGGATCGCGATCGCCGAGCACGCGAGACATGGCGGCACTCATCACCGAATCGCGGGGACTGCCGGGTGTCGACCGCAACGCCGCGGCGATCATGATGACCAGCGCTTCGGCGGTCGGCCGGGGCAGATCGTCGAAGGCCAGCAGACACTGACCGAACCGGTCGCGCCGCCGCCCTCTGGCAAGGATCAGGGCCATGGCCGCGGCTGAGACATTTCCGTTGGAGTGACTCACGAGCCCTTGAAGGACACGCGCTTCGCGCCGTCCGGTGCGCGCGGTCGCCGCGGTCGTGATCCGCTCCTCATCGGCGCGGCGGAGAAGCATCGCCATGAGGCCGGGCTCATCGAGCAGCCGCGCGGCGCTCAGGACTTCGATGAGCGCGAGGTTGCTGTCGTCATTGGCCGCTGCCCAGCCGCTCGGAGCCGCTGCTCGAAGTTCATCGGCGACGTCGCTGACCAGGCAATGGAGCATCGCCGTCATCAGTGCCCGTTCCTGCTCGGTGAGGCGTTGGGCGGGATCGAGGAAGAAATCGGTGCGAACTGTGCTCAGCCGGTCGCCTCCCGCGGGTCGCGCGGGCGCGTTAGGGTCGGCTGGCGGAGCAGCGATCGGCCATTCTTCCGGCATCATCTTAGCCGGCTTATCGAATCTCTGTTAACTTCGCGTCAACTAGGGAGATGCGTGCCGGACCCGCTGAATGATGTAAAATGAGACAGTTGCGTAGATAAGCATCGCCAACAAACAGGCTGTCCACGAGCCCGCCAGAGCGAAAGGAATGGCGGCGACAATCGCATTCCGACGCGAGAATAACCAAATGTCGCCTCCGGCCGCGATCGAGGATCGCTCGATCCGTGCGGCTTCCGCAAAGGCCGCCCCTGTAGCAGCGGCGACAAGCGAGCCCCAGCCCGATCCGTGGCGAGTTTCCCACCAGCCGAGTGCGAGAAGCGCGATTCCGGCGGCCGGCCATAACGCCACGCGGCTCCACATCCGGCTCGCAAGGGGCCGCAGACGGAGAGTCGCCAAGCGGGAAGCAACCAGATCGAGCGGAGTCGAAAGCGCCAGCAGCCCAAGTCCAACCCCGAGCCAACCGCGCGTAAAGCAGACCGCGCCGGCAAGAGTCAGGCCGAGCGCGGCCCAGATCAGCCACGCGGGCCGAACGCGCGTTTCCATTAGCTGCTCGGTCGCGAACTCTTCGAACAGCGGAAGCACGTAACGGCTCGCCCAATCTGTGCGAGCCCCGCGCGATGCGGCGATCAATGATTTCTGGAAGCTCTCGAGCTGGTCGGCGGTGTCGACCAGCAACGGCTCGCCACCACTCTCATCAGCCGGGAGCCGAAGCGCGCCCTCCTGGAGCGTGCGGCGAAGCAGCGTCGACTGGAGGTCCCAGTCGCCGAGCATCGCCGCGGTCGAACCCAGCAGACGGGAGTCGATGACCGCCACGCCCGCCCAGCGCGATTCGGCATCGATTCGTTCGAATGTGTCGTGCTCTTCGTCATCCGCGACAGTCGCAACCGCGGGCTCCTCATGCTCGGCGAACTGGGCGACCAGCTCCGCCGGCGGCGCCACTCCGTCTCCGATGAGCAACACCATCGAGCCGGCCTCGAACCGGCTGACGGCTTCTTCGACCCCGCTAACCTGAAGGACGCTGAGGCCATCAAGCCGAAGCCGCTCAAAGACGTCCTGCAGCGCTTGCGGTACTCGTTCGACCACCACCACGATCGGCGCGGCCCCCGCCGCCGACGCGCACCGCACCTGATATTCAAGCAAGGTGCGCCCCGCGAGCGGGAGCAAGGCGCGGAGGCTGCCGCTATCGTCCTGCTGATAGGCTCCGATCAGAGCGCCCGGCGCCATTCGCTTCCCCCGCGTCCCATCCCTCTTCTCTAATCGCTTTCGTGACTCGTCAAAGATGGTAAACTGCATCTTGCCATGACACCGAACCCGCAGCGCGCGCCGCGCCCCATCGCAGCCGAAACGGCCGAGCCCCTCGAGTTGACGAGCGACCAGCTGGTCGGCGAAGCGACGTTCGACCAGGGGCAATGGGCAGAAAGCCGGGCTGAAGAGCAAGGAAGGGGCGGCCGCCAGGTGCTGGGTTGGACCCTGTCGGTCCTGGCAGCCCTGTGGCTGGCCTATACCGCTTGGTCCGCGGGCAGGACGCTCCTCGGCCAGCCGATCACGTCACCGGCGATCGCGCAGTGGATTGCCGTAGCGACCGGTCCGCTCGCATTGCTCGGTCTCGTCTGGCTGATGTTCGGCCGGACGCGCCGCAAGGAGGCGGAGCGCTTCACGCGGACGGTTCACGCGATGCGCGCCGAGACTCAGTCGCTCGAAGCGCTGATGGAGGTGCTGTCGCAGCGCATCCGCGACAGCGGCTGGGAGCTGACGACGATCTCCGAGCACCTGATGAAGCTTGGCGACGAAGCCAGCTTCAGGCTTGGGGGGATCACCCGGGAATTCGACAGCAGCACCGAGAGCCTTCGGCGCCACGGTGAAGCGCTGGACCGCGCCGCGGGGGCCGCGCGTACCGACATCGGCGTCCTCCTGGAGGATCTCCCGCGAGCCGAGCAGACGGCACGCCAGCTCGCCGAGCAACTTCGCTCAGCCGGCACGGAGTCGACAAAGCGCGCCGCCGCGCTTGGCGAGCATGTCAGCAAATTTGCCGAAAAGACGCAGGAAGCGGACCAACTGGTTGCAGCTGCGACCGAGCGCCTGACCGCGCGCCTGGCGGAGATCGAACACGCCGGAGCGACTGCGTCGGGCAAGGTCAACGAGGCGGAAGCAGGACTTTCAGGGGCGCTCGACGCGTTGCTCGAGCGGACCTCTGCGACTCTCAGCGAAATCAGGACTGGCATCGACGCTCAGTCGAGCGCGGTCACGGCCTTGGTCGAGCAGGCGGCGGCGGGGATCGCCAGGACCGGTGCTGATACGTCGGAGGCGCTGGCGTCCAACCTCAACCAAGCCAATTCGTCGCTCGAGGGCATGGCGAACCGGGTTGCGGAGCAGGAGCAGGCCTCGCAGCGGATGATGGCCGAGATCGAGCGCGGGCTCGCCGTCATCGACCAGCGCTTTGCTGAGCTCGCGTCGCATGGCGACGAGCGCGCCAACCATTTCCTCGGTTCGCTGACCCGCGCCCGGACCGATCTCGATACGCTCGCGGCCATGGCCAGTTCGCAGGATGACGCCATCGGCTCGCTCGCCGACCGCACGGCGGCCCTCAGGGACAGCATCGACCGCCTGGCTGCGGAAATCCGCGAGGGCGTCGGAACCGCGATCGGCGAAGCTCAAGGCAGCGCCGACCGCCTCAGCGAAGTCGCAAGCACGGTGAAGCCCGAAGTCGGCTGGATTCGCGATGCCGCGGTTGAAGCCGGCGAGCAGCTTTCGGCGGTCAACACCCACATCGCCGATCAGCAGGACCGCTTCGCCGCGCTTCTGGCCAATGTCGATGACGGCGTCGGCGATGCGCAGTCGAAGCTGACCGAGCTCGCCTCCATGCTGGCGCAGGTCGAGCGTGAGGCGGCAAATCTGAGCTCGGAAACCGGCCCGTCCCTCGTCAACGCACTGGTGCAGGTGAAGGAAGCCGCCGCGCACGCCGCGGAGCGCGCTCGCGAGGCGATCGAAACGGTCATCCCGCAGATCGCTGGAAAGCTATCCGATGAGACCAAGGATGCGCTGGAACTCGTCATTCGTGAAAGTGTCGAGGAGCGCCTGCGCGAGGTTGAAGGCGTCGCCGCCCGAGCCGTCGAATCGGCGCGCGCCGCGTCCGACCGCCTGACCCAACAAATGCTGACCCTTGGCCAAAGTGCTGCCGCGCTCGAGCAGCATCTCGACGAGACCAGCAAGGAGCAGCGCGAGAAGGACAGCGAAGCCTTTGCCCGCCGAGTCTCGCTGCTGATCGATTCGATGAACTCGGCCGCGATCGACGTCGGCAAGATCCTATCCGACGAGATCGACGACAAGGCGTGGGATTCGTACATCAAAGGCAATCGCGGGGTGTTCACCAGGCGCGCGGTGCGGTTGCTTGGTGGCGGGGAAACCAAGGCGATCAAGGCTCACTATGAGTCGGACCTTGAGTTCCAGCGATCGGTCAATCGCTACATTTCCGATTTTGAATCGATGCTTCGCCGGGTGCTTGCCGAGCGCGATGGCGGAATGATTGCGGTCACCTTGATGTCCTCGGACATGGGCAAGCTGTACGCTGCCCTCTCCCAGGTAGACCGCCGCCGTTAGTTCGCCCTGCGCTCCGCCTTCGGCGTGTAGAAGTCGAGGTCATCGGGCGTGATCCAGCCGAACGACCAGTTCGCATAATAAATTGCGAAGAAGACAGCGCCGACGATTGCTGCCTTGAGCAGGTGTCGTTTGAGATCGAACCGGTGCGGCGCGCTGTCGGCCTGGCCTGGGACCTTCGGAGTTCCCGCTTCCTCATCGGTTCGTACTCCGAACGGCAAAAGAAAGAATGCGCTCGCCGCGAAGAACAGGAAATAAATCGCGATGATCGACGAGATCTGCATCACGCGACCTGCAGCAGCATTACCTCGACGAGCGGCTTCTTGCCGGTCCACAGGGTCGCGCAGCGACGCACGGCAAGCCGGACCGATTCACGAACCTTTTCCTCATCGACGCCGGCGCTGTAGGCTTTGGTCGCGGCATCGGTCGCGTCGGCGATGAAGTCGTCGCGGTCTTCCTCGACCGGGACCCCGAACGGACGAACCAGCGGCTCTCCGGCAAGCGCGCCGCCGGCACTGACCGGCACGGCGACGGTGATCAGCCCGCTGTAGCCGATGCGCCGGCGCTCGTTGATGGTCGCGCCGTCCGCCGGCAAGATGACGTCGCCGTCGAGCACGAGGCGGCCGACGCGGACCTCGTCGATCTTCTTGGGGTCGCCCGGCGCGAGCCGGACCACGTCGCCATTCTCCTGAACCATGGCATGCGGCACGCCGTGACTAAGCGCGAGGCGGGCGTGTTCGGCAAGGTGACGCGCTTCACCATGGACCGGGACCACGATGTCGGGCCGGACCCATTTATACATTTCGACGAGCTCGGGCCGGCCCGGATGGCCGGAGACGTGCACATGCGCCTGCTTCTCAGTGACGATCTGCACGCCGAGATCGGACAGCTGGTTCATGATGCGGCCGATCGCCACCTCGTTTCCCGGGATGATGCGCGACGAGAAGATCACTGTGTCGCTTCCGGTGAGCTTGAGGTCGTGCGTGCCGCTCGCGATCCGGCCGAGTGCCGCGCGGGGTTCGCCCTGTCCGCCAGTCGCGATGATCAAGACTTCGTTCCTCGGCAGCCGCATCGCTTCGTCGAAGCCGATCGGCGCCGGAAAGTCCCTGAGGTACCCGGTGGCCTGGGCAACGCGGAGTATGCGCTCCAGCGAGCGACCGGCGATGCACACTCGGCGGCCCGTCTCAACGCCTACACGCCCGATCGTCTGAAGCCGCGCAGCATTGGATGCGAAGGTCGTGACCAGGACTCTGCCCTTGGCCTTTTCGACCTGCGCATGAAGCCCGGCATGAACGCTTTCCTCCGAGCCCGACGGCTTGTCCTGGAAGACGTTGGTCGAATCGCACACCAACGCGAGCACGCCATTGTCACCGATTGTCGTCAGCACCTCGGTGCTCGGCGCTTCGCCAATCACGGGCGTTTCATCGATCTTCCAGTCGCCGGTGTGGAAGATATTACCGAACGGAGTCTCGATCAGCAGCCCGTTGCCTTCCGGGATGGAGTGCGACAGCGCGACGAAGCTGACCCTGAACGGGCCGAGCTCGATGCTTCCGCCGCGCTCGACGACGTTTAGCTTCACCTGCCCCGTCAGCCCTTCTTCCTCGAGCTTTCCGGCAATCAGTCCAGCCGTGAACGGAGTCGCATAGAGCGGCGCCTTCAAATCCTCCGACAGGTACGGAAGCGCGCCGATATGATCCTCGTGGCCGTGGGTCAGGACGATGCCGAGGAGGTTCTGTTGCTGCTCCTCGATGAACTCGAGGTCCGGCAGGATGAGGTCGATCCCGGGCAATTCGAAATCGGCGAAGGTCAGCCCGAGGTCGACCATGATCCACTGGCCGCGGCACCCGTAGAGATTGACGTTCATGCCGATCTCGCCCGATCCGCCGAGCGCTACGAAGATCAGCTCTTCACCCGGAATCACTTCTGGGTGGCCCTGTCGTAAAGCAGGCTCAGCCCCTGGATGGTGAGATCGGGCTCAATCGCGTCGAATACCTTGGTATGCTTGTCGAACAGCTCCGCCAGGCCGCCGGTGGCGATGACCTTGGCCGACTTGCCGAGCTCGCGCTTCATCCGGTCGACGAGGCCTTCGAGCATGGCGACGTAACCCCAATAGACGCCGATCAGCATCTGATCCTGGGTGGTCCTGCCGATCACGGACAGATTGCCCTTGGGCGCTTCGATGGCGATGCGGGGCAGCTTGGCGGCGGCGTTGACCAGCGCGTCGAGCGACAGGTTGATGCCCGGCGCGATGATCCCGCCGGTATAGGCGCCGGAAGAGTCGACAACGTCGAACGTCGTCGCGGTGCCGAAGTCGATGACGATCAGATCGCCGTCATGCTTCGCGTGCGCGGCGATGGCGTTGAGGGCCCGGTCCGCGCCGACGTTGTGCGGCTCATCGACGTCGAGCTTGAGGGGCCATTTCGCCGCCCCCTGTCCCGCAACCAGCGGCTCGACGCCAAAATATTTGGTCGCCAGCACCTCGAGATTGTGGAGCGCGCGCGGCACCACCGTGCCGATGATCACCGCATCGACGTCGGCGCGTGACCGGCCCTCGAGCTCGAGCAGTTGGTGCAGCCACACCGAATATTGATCGGCGGTCCGCCGCGGATCGGTCGCGATCCGCCAGCGCGCCTTGATCGCTCCCTTGTCGACCAGCGCGAACACGAGGTTGGTATTGCCGGCGTCGATCGCGAGCAGCATCAGGGCCAAGCTCTTCCACCAGCAAGAGCCGTGACATGGCTCCTGGACGTTGGGCTAGGAAAAGCGCGAAGGGCGGGCCAGTAGGCCCCCGTCCGAGGGCTTCGACGACGCTCCGGCGCCGGCAGGGCCATGCCCTCAGGGTGGGACGCAAAAGCGCTCTGGACACTGCGCTTCGCTCGCTCGCTCGCCAGATAGTCCCTGCTACCTGTCTTCACTCGCTCACTCCCAGAACGCTTTTTCGTCACCATCACGGCCTCGTTGGTGGTAGAGCTTGGCCCTCGGCGCTCCTACCGGCGCCGGAGCTTGTTCACAACTCGACGTCCCCGGCCCGCACGACTTCGAGCGAGCCACCGTCGCGGCGAAGTCGGAGCGCGCCATCGGGCTCGAGACCGTCGAAGCGGCCTGAAATCATTTCGTCGGCGCTCGAATGGACGGTCAGCGGCGTCCCGATCGGGTGAGCCCGTGCGAGCCAGGCTTGTCCGATCAGCTGGGCGTCGTTCTGCCGCCACAGCCCGAGCAAGCGGGCGAAGCTCGCTGCTAGCAGCGGCGCGAACGCTTGAGGGGTGATTGCTCCGCCGAGCGACGCGGTCTTGCGGTCCGGAAGGTCGGGAGCCGAGGTGAGATTTACGCCGAAGCCGACGACGACACGATTGCCAACCCGCTCGAGCAGAATTCCCGCGAGCTTCTTGCCGAGCAGCATCAAATCGTTGGGCCATTTGAGCATCAGCGGCTGACCTGGAATCGCGGCATCCACTGCCTCAGCGAGCGCAAGCCCGGCGGCAAGTGAAAGGCTCTGCGCTGGAGGATCGCTCTCGCCCAGCCTGACGAAGGTGCTGCCGAAGAAATTGCCCTCCACGGAATGCCAGAACCGTCCCTGGCGCCCCCTGCCCGCTTCTTGCTTATGAGCGATCAGCCAGTCGCCTTCGACGGCGTCTGGATCGGCAATCAGGTCGGCGTTGGTCGAGCCGGTGCGCTCGACGATCCGGATGCGGGTCAGAAGAGCGATCCCGCGGCGCGGTCGGTGAGCAGGCCGAGCGGACCGATCAGCAGATAGCCGAGCGGCGACACTAGGATCGCGGCGAGCAGGATCAATGCGCCCTGCACCGGCTCGCGAGCCCGGCTGTACGTGGCGGTCGGCTCATCCATGTACATGACCTTGATGATTCGAAGATAATAATAGGCCCCGATGACCGTGCCGAGGATCGCAGCGACCGCAAGCGCGACGAAACCGCTGGCCACGGCGGCGTTGAAAACCAGCAGCTTCGGCCAGAATCCGAACAACGGCGGGATACCGGCGAGGCTGAACATGAAGATCGCGAAAGCCGCCGCGAAGGCCGGCCGGGTTTGCGCAAGCCCGGACAGGCTGTCGATGCTTTCGATCGGCCGCCCGTCAGCATCGCGCATCCACAACACGCACAGGAAGGCACCGAGCGTCATCACGACGTAGACCGCCATGTAGAACAAGACCGAAGACGCGCCCTGGCGCCCGGCGGCGGCAAGCCCGACCAGGGCAAAGCCGACGTTGTTGATCGACGAATAAGCCAGCAGCCGCTTGATGTTGGTCTGGCCGTAGGCGGCCACGGCGCCGAGGAAGATCGACGCGAGAGCGGCGAAGATCACGATCTGCCGCCACGCGTCGGTCGCCGGTGCGAGCGCCTCGATGCACACGCGGGTCGACAGGAGCACCGCGGCAACCTTCGGCGCCGAGGCGAAGAAAGCGGTGACTGGCGTCGGCGCGCCTTCATAGACGTCTGGAGTCCACATGTGGAAGGGCACGGCGCTGATCTTGAAGGCCAATCCGGCGAGCAGGAACACCAGCCCGAACAAAAGGCCCAGCGACGGCGCTCCGCGCGCGAATGCCGCTGCGAGCCCGTTGAAATTGGTGGTGCCAGTGAAGCCGTAGAGGAGCGAAATCCCGTACAGCAGGATGCCGCTCGCCAGCGCTCCAAGGACGAAATATTTGAGTCCGGCCTCCGCCGAGCGTTCGTCGCTGCGGCGGTAAGAGGCGAGCACGTAGGCGGCGAGGCTCTGAAGCTCGAGCCCGACATAGAGCGAGATCAGGCTGCTGGCGGAAACCATCACGCTCATCCCCACCGCGCTGAACACGATAAGCACTGCATATTCGGACGCGTGCTCCGTGCCGCGCTCGAACCAGCCATGGGCGGCGATGATCGCGATTGCCGCGGCGGGGAAGATGATCGCCTTGCCGAAGCTCGCGAACAAGTCCGCGCTAACGAGTCCATCGAAGACCGGGCCGGCGTGTGAAGGAGCGCCAACCAAGGCCGCAGTCGCGCCAAGCAGCAAGGCGATGGCGAGCCAGCTTACCAGCGCCGATCCGCGCCGGCCGGTGAAGGCTGCGACCATCATCAGGATCGTGCCGCCGATCGACAGCATGAGCTCGGGAAGTAGGGGTGCGAAGCGTCCCATCAGTGTGTCGCTCCGTGGTGGTCCGCGTGCATCCCGTTCGCCATCGTCGGCACCGTCAAATGCGAATCTCCAGCGGGAGCAACTCGCTCCATGCGCTCCAGCACCCGGCCGATGTCGTTGCGCATCGGCTTCAGGAAGCTCTCGGGATAAATGCCCATCCAGAACACGCCCGCCGCGATCGGCGCGAGCAGCCACCATTCACGCGCGCTGAGATCGGGCATCGCCGCGGCGTCGGCGTGACGCTGCGTGCCGAAGCAGATTCGCCAATAGAGGTAGAGCATGTAAGCGGCGGCAAGGATCGTGCTGAAGCAGGCCGCGATCGCCGCCCAGCTCGACGCGCGATAGGTACCCACCATGCTCAGGAACTCGCCCGGGAAGTTGCTGGTGCCCGGAAGCCCGATGCTGGCCATGGTGAAGACCATGAACAGCAAAGCGTAGCCAGGCATATTGTCAGAAAGCCCGCCGTAGCGGGCGATGTCGCGGGTATGCAGGCGGTCGTAGACCACACCGACGCACAGGAAGAGCGCCCCCGAGACAAGGCCATGGCCGAGCATCACCAGCATCGCGCCTTCGATTCCCTGCCGGTTCATCGCGAACAGGCCGAAGGTGACGAACGCCATGTGCGCGACCGACGAATAAGCGATCAGCTTCTTCATGTCGGTCTGAACCAGGGCGACGAGCGACGTGTAGATCGCCGCCACGGCCGAGAGCACGAACATCAACGGGATGAACTGCGCCGAGCCATCGGGGAACATCGGCAGCGAGAAACGGATGAAGCCGTAACCGCCAAGCTTCAGCAGCACGCCGGCAAGGATCACGGAGCCTGCGGTCGGCGCCTGGACGTGCGCATCGGGAAGCCAGGTGTGGACCGGCCACATCGGCAGCTTGACCGCGAAGCTCGCGAGGAAGGCCAGGAACAACAGCCGTTGGGCATCGACCGGGAAATCATAGGCCATCAGCGCCGGGATCGAAGTCGTACCCGCAGTGGTCGCCATGTACAGCATGGCGATCAGCATCAGCACCGATCCGAGCAAGGTGTAGAGAAAGAATTTGTAGCTCGCCTTGATCCGCTCGGCGCCGCCCCACACGCCGATGATCAAATACATCGGGATGAGGCCGCCTTCGAAGAAGATGTAGAAGAGAAGCAGGTCTTGCGCCGCGAAGGAGCCCATGATGAGCGACTCCATCAGCAGGAAATAAGCCATATATTCGGGCACGCGCTTCTCGATCGCGCGCCAGCTCGCGCCGATGCAGATCGGCATCAGGAAGGCGGTCAGGACGATTAGCAGCAGCGCGATGCCGTCGATGCCGAGCGCCCAGCTGACGATCCCGCCGAGCGGCTGTTTCTCGACGAACTGCCATTGCGGCCCGTCGGGATTGTATTGGCTCCACAGATAGATGCTGAGGGCAAAGTCGATCAGCGTCGCGATCAGGGCCGTCCAGCGCGCGCCATTGTTATTGACGAACAGGCACACAATCCCCGCCAGCAACGGGACGACGATCAGCAAGCTGAGCAGAGGGAGCGAGGTCATGCTATCCTCCCCTTCAGGGGAGGGGGACCGCCGCAGGCGGTGGAGGGGTGATGCCGAATGAGATCACCCTTCCGGCGCTGCGCGCCACCTTCCCTCAAGGGAAGGATTTTGTTCGCGAACCGGCTCACTGGGCCCACCAGATCGCCCAGCTCGCGGCGCCGATCAGGCCGAGCAGCATCACCAGCGCATAGGAATAAAGATAGCCGGACTGGAAGCGGGCCGTGATGCGGTTGCCGATCCCCACCGCATAAGCCGCGCCATGCGGGCCGAAGCGGTCGATCGTCCCTTCGTCACCGCGCTTCCAGAACAAGCGGCCGAACCACAGGGTCGGGCGGACGAAGATGATGTCGAAGAGCTCGTCGAAATACCATTTGTTGCTGACGAACCGGTAGACCGCGGGGAAGGTCGCGACGAAGCGCCTCGGCGCGTCCGGCGTGCGAATATAATTGTTCCACGCGACCCACAGGCCGACCAGCATCACGATCGTCGGGGTCAGCTTCACCCACAGGTCCACGTGATGCGCGTGCTCCGCCAATTCACGGCTGAAGGCGATACTCTGCCGCCAATATTCCGCGCCCCGCTCGGGATCGACGAAAATGCCGTGGAACAGCTGGCCGGCGAGTGCCGCACCAACCGCGAGCAGGCCGATCGGCACCAGGATCGTCAGCGGGCTTTCGTGCGGGTGGTAGCCGGCTGTTCCGGGCGCAGGCAGACCCGGCTCGTGCGCACTGTCACCATGTTCCTCGTCGGGCGATTCATGCTCGCCATGGACGGCGTGCTGAATATGCTCGGACGCGTGCCAGCGCGCCTCTCCGAAAAACGTCAGGAAGATCAGCCGCCACGAGTAGAAACTCGTCAGCAACGCCGCGAGCGCGCCGGTCCAGAATGCGATCGTGCCGGGCACCGAGCCGCTCGCCCAGGCGCTCTCCAGGATCGCGTCCTTCGACCAGAAGCCGGCAAAGCCGATGCTTTCGATGCCGACACCGGTGATCGCGAGCGTGCCTATCACCATCACCCAGAAGGTGATCGGGATCTCTTTGCGCAGCGCGCCATAATAACGCATGTCCTGCTCGTGGTGCATCGCGTGGATGACGCTCCCCGCGCCGAGGAACAGCAACGCCTTGAAGAAGGCGTGCGTGAATAAATGGAACATCGCCGCGCCGTAAGCGCCGACGCCGGCCGCGAAGAACATGTAGCCGAGCTGCGAGCAGGTCGAATAAGCAATCACCCGCTTGATGTCGTTCTGGGCGCAGCCGACGGTGGCTGCGAAGATGCAAGTGGCGGCGCCAACGTAAGTGACGACGTGCATCGCCGTCGGCGACACCTCGAACATCGGCGACAGGCGGCAGACCATGAACACGCCGGCGGTGACCATCGTCGCCGCGTGGATCAGCGCGCTGACAGGAGTCGGGCCCTCCATCGCGTCGGGTAGCCAGGTGTGTAAGGGGAGCTGCGCCGACTTCCCCATCGCGCCGACGAACAGCAGCAGGCACAGCAAGGTCATGGTGTCGACGTGGAGGCCGGCAAAGCCGATGGTCGATCCCGCCATTCCCGGCGCGGCCGCGAGGATCGCCGGGATCGAGACTGTGCCGAACACCAGGAAGGTGCCGAAGATGCCGAGGCTGAAGCCGAAGTCGCCGACGCGGTTGACGACGAACGCCTTGAGTGCGGCCGCGTTCGCGCTCGGCTTATGGTACCAGAAGCCGATCAGCAGATAGGAGGCGAGCCCGACGCCTTCCCAGCCAAAGAACATCTGCACGAGGCTGTCGGCGGTCACCAGCATCAGCATCGCGAAGCTGAACAGCGACAGATAAGCGAAGAACCGTGGCTGGCTCGGGTCCTCCTCCATATAGCCCCAGCTGTAGAGGTGGACGAGGCTCGAGACGCTCGTCACGACGACGAGCATCACCGCGGTCAGGCTGTCGACGCGGAGCGCCCAGGCGACGTCGAGCGTGCCCGAACGGATGAAGTCGAGCACCGGCACGACCGCCGGCTGCGCGTCGCCAGCAATATATTGGAAGAAGATCGGCCAGCTCAGGAACGCCCCGATGAAGAGGGCCCCGGTCGTAACGACCTTGGCGGCCGTCGCGCCGATCCAGCGCCCGCCAAGGCCCGCAATGATCGCGGCCAGCAGCGGCAGGAACACGATCAGGATCAATTCCATCAGCCGCGCATCCGGTTGACGTCGTCGACGGCGATCGAGCCGCGGCGGCGGAAGAAGATGACGAGGATGGCGAGGCCGATAGCGGCCTCAGCAGCGGCCACGGTCAGGACGAACATCGCCAGGACCTGGCCGGTCAGGTCACCGAGATAGGCCGAGAAGGCGACAAGGTTGATGTTCACCGCGAGCAGGATCAGCTCGATCGCCATCAGCATCAGGATGACGTTGCGGCGGTTGAGGAAGATCCCGAGGACGCCGATCGTGAACAGGATCGCTGCAACGGTCAGATAGTGGGACAACCCGATCACAGCGTCATCCCCTCCCCCACTTCCGGATCGGTGAGCCGGATCGCCTCTCCCGGGCGGCGCGCGATCTGCCGCGAAACCTTCTGCGGGCGGGTATCGCGGCGGCTGCGATGGGTGAGCACGATCGCGCCGATCATCGCCACCAGCAGGATCAGGCCCGCGATCTCGAACGGAAACAGGTAACGGCTGTAGAGCAGCTGCCCGAGCGCGACGATGTTGGGCGTCGTCGCGGACGGGATGGCGTGACCGCTGAGCGTCGGTCCCGCCTTCCATGCGCTGACTGCGACGATGATCTCGGCGAGGAGGACCAATGCGATGATGATCCCGAACGGAAGGTTCCGCGTGAACCCAGAACGCAGCGAGGCGAAGTCGATGTCGAGCATCATCACGACGAACAGGAACAGCACCGCGACCGCGCCGACGTAAACGATCACCACCAGCATCGCGATGAACTCGGCGCCGACCAGCAGCATCAGGCCCGCCGCGTTGAAGAAGGCGACGATCAGCCACAGCACGCTGTGCACCGGATTGCGCGCGAAGATCACCGCAATCGCAGAAGCGATCGTCAGCGTCGCGAACAGGTAGAAAGCGAGGGTTGCGATCATGCGTTGCCCGGGCGCCTATCTATACGGCGCATCGGCGGCAAGGTTGGCGGCGATCGCCTGCTCCCACTTGTCGCCGTTGGCGAGCAATTTGGCCTTGTCGTAAAGCAATTCCTCGCGCGTTTCGGTTGCGAATTCGAGGTTCGGCCCTTCGACGATCGCATCGACCGGGCATGCTTCCTGGCACAGCCCGCAATAGATGCATTTGACCATGTCGATGTCGTAGCGGGTGGTGCGGCGGCTGCCGTCCTCGCGCGGCTCCGCCTCGATCGTGATCGCCAGCGCGGGACAGATCGCCTCGCACAATTTGCAGGCGATGCAGCGCTCCTCGCCATTGGGATAGCGGCGGAGCGCATGCTCGCCGCGGAAGCGAGGCGAGGTCGGCGCCTTTTCGTAGGGGTAGTTGATCGTCGCCTTGGGCTTGAAGAAATATTTCAAGGTCAGCGCGTGCGCCTTGAGGAATTCCCACAGGGTGAAAGCCTTGATCGTGCGCGAAATCATGCGGCCTGGCCTCCATAACGCGTCAGCATCAGCCACCCCGACACGAGCACGACGAACAGAATTGAGAGCGGCAGGAAGATCTTCCAGCCCAAGCGCATCAACTGGTCGTAGCGGTAGCGCGGTACCGTCGCCTTCACCCAGCCGAACATGAAGAAGAAAATGCTCATCTTGAAGAAGAGCCAGAACATGCCGGTGATCGCGGGGTTGATCAGGAAGCCGTATAGCGGCTTCCAGTTCACCGGCGGCAGCCACCCTCCCCAGAACAGGATGGCGTTCAAGGCGCACATCAGGATGACGTTGGCATATTCGCCGAGCCAGAAGAGCGCGAAGCTCATCGACGAATATTCGGTCTGGTGCCCGGCGACGAGCTCGCTCTCCGCCTCGACCAGGTCGAACGGCGTGCGGAAGGTCTCGGCCATCGAGCTGATGAAGAACACGACCCACATCGGGAACAGCAGGATGTTGAAGGCAAAGCCGTTGAACAGGCCGAGGCCGAACCCGACCTGCTGGAGAACGATGCTGCTGAGGTTGAAGGTGCCGGCGTAGAGAACGACGGTGATCAGCACGAAGCCAATCGAGACTTCGTAGCTGACCATCTGCGCCGCTGCCCGAAGCGCGGAGAAGAACGGATATTTGGAGTTGGACGCCCAACCCGCGACGATCACGCCGTAGACGCCGAGCGAACTCGCCGCGAGCACGTAGAGCAGGCCGACGTTGACGTTGGCGAGGACCACGCCCGGCGCAAACGGAACCACCGCCCACACGATCAGTGCTACGGTAAACGTCACGATCGGCGCGATCAGGAACAGGCCTTTGTTGGCGCTAGTCGGGATGATGGTCTCTTTGAGGAAGACCTTGAGCCCGTCGGCAAAGCTTTGCAGCAGCCCCCAGGGCCCGACCACGTTGGGCCCGCGGCGAAGCGCCATGGCTGCCCAGATCTTGCGCTCGGCATAGATGATCATCGCCACCGCCAGCATCAGCGGAAGCGCGATCACGAGGATGCCGATGATTGTGGCGAGGAACCAGGCCCAGTCGTAAGAGAAACCGCCGTTTTGCCACCCCCAAGGCGTCCAATAGCTGAAGTGATTCAGGAAATCGGTCACTCGGCTGCCTCCTTAAAGGAGAGGCCCTGGACAAGCTCTTCGGAGCAGCGGTGCATCGTCGGGCTGTTGCGGCAAATGGCGTTGGTCAGGAAAAAATCCTGGATCGGATAGCGGACCGACCCTGAAGCCTTGGCGTCGAGCCTGGGCGGCGACCATGAAAGGTCGATCAGCCCATCGCGGCCGAGCTGCGGATATTCGCGGATCATCGCCGCGCGGAGCTGGTCGAAGCTGTCGAACGGCAGCTTCTTGCCGGCGAGCTCGCTGACCGCGCGCAGGATCGCCCAATCCTCGCGCGCGTCGCCGGGCGGGAAGGTCGCCTTCTCGCCCCGCTGCACGCGCCCCTCGGTGTTGACGTAGGTGCCGTGCTTTTCGGCATAGGCCGCGCCGGGAAGCACCAGGTCGGCCTGCCTGGCGCCATTGTCGCCGTGATGGCCGATGTAAACCTTGTACGCGCCATCGAAGCGATCTGCCGCGACTTCGTCCGCGCCGAGAAGGAGAACGACGTCGGGCTTAGCGGCTTCGAGGTCGGCGAGGCCGCCGGACTGGGCAAAGCCGAGCACCAGCCCAGCCATCCGCGAGGCCGAAAAGTGCAGCACGTTGTAGCCGTTCCAGCCGTCCTTGATCAGGCCGAGGCTGTCGACGAGCGCCAGGCTTGCGCCCTGCGCGCCCGCGGCCAGTGCTCCGCCTCCGACGATCACCGCGGGTCGCTCGGCCGAGGCGAACGCCTGGGTCACCGCCTTGGGCAGCGTGCCGAGCAGCTTCAGGTCGTCGCCGAGCCATTCGACCCTCATCCCGAGGTCGATTTCCGGCCCTATGCCAAACACCTTCCCGCCCTTGCGCGCGACCTTGCGAACGCGGGTCGCGATCAGCGGGGCTTCCCAGCGGATGTTCGAGCCTACGAGCAGAATCACGTCGGCGCTTTCGATCCCTGCGATGGTTGAGTTGAACGCGACCGCGCTCAGGCTCGACGTGTCGTAGGTCATGCCGGTTTGGCGGCCCTCGATCAGGTTTGAGCCCTGCGCCGCCAGCAGCTTCTTCGCCGCATACATGGTCTCGGCGTCGAGCAGGTCACCTGCGACCGCCGCGACCTTCGATTTCGCTTTCTTGAGCTTGCCGGCGAAGAGCTGCAGCGCTTCCTCCCAGCTTGCCTCGCGAAGCTTGCCGGCTTCGCGAACCCAGGGGCGGTCGAGCCGGTTGCGAACCAGCGCGTCGACATGGTGCCGGGTCTTGTCGCTGATCCACTCCTCGTTCACGTCCTCGTTGATCCGCGGCAGCGCGCGCATCACCTGGCGCTGGCGGACGTCGAGGCGGATGTTGGAGCCGACCGCGTCCATCACGTCGATCGCGGGAACTCTACGAAGCTCCCACGGACGGCTCTCGAAGATCTGCGGCTTCTGCAGAAGCGCGCCTACCGGGCAAACGTCGGCCAAGTTGCCCGACAGTTCGCCGCTCACGGCATGCTCGAGGTAGGAAGTGATCTGGCTGTCCTCCCCGCGATACAGCATCCCGATCTCGTCGACCCCGGCGACTTCTTCGGAGAAGCGGATGCAGCGCGTGCACTGGATGCAGCGGGTCATCGCGGTCTTGATGACCGGGCCCATATATTTGTCTTCGATCGCCCGCTTATTCTCTTCGTAGCGGGTGAAGCTGCGGCCGTAGGCCATCGCCTGGTCCTGGAGGTCGCATTCGCCGCCCTGGTCGCAGATCGGGCAGTCGAGCGGGTGGTTGATCAGGAGGAACTCCATCACCCCTTCGCGCGCCTTCTTGACCATCGCGGTGTCGGTGCGGATCGTTTGGCCGTCGGCGGCGGGCAAAGCGCAGCTCGCCTGCGGCTTGGGCGGCCCCGGAGCGACTTCGACCAGGCACATCCGGCAATTGCCCGCGATCGAGAGCCGCTCGTGATAGCAGAAGCGCGGAATTTCCTTGCCGGCAAGCTCGCACGCCTGCAGCACGGTCGCGCCCTGCGGGACCTCGAGCTCGACGCCGTCGACGATAACCTTAGGCATGCCTGCCACCGTCATGCCGAACTTGTTTCAGCATCCATTTTACCAACGGCAGTGGGGTCTCCGGAATGGACCCTGAAACGAATTCAGGGTGACGAAGGAACAGGAGGGCAATCACTGTTCGCCCTCCTTGTCCTTGCGCCTCGTCCGAGTGATTTGGGTAACCCGCGGCCCGCCGCTTCGCATGGCAACGAAGAGCGCGGTGACGATCGCGACTGCGATGGCGATGATGGCTCCGGTGCTCATTCCGCTGCCTCCAGCATGCCGCGGGCGGTGCGTTCGGCGATGCGGCGCTCGAGCTCGGGGCGGAAATGGCGGACCAGGCCCTGGATCGGCCATGCCGCGGCGTCGCCGAGCGCGCAGATGGTATGGCCTTCAACCTGCTTGGTGACGTCGATCAACTTGTCGATGTCGGCGACTTGGGCATCGCCTTCGCGCAGCCGCTCCATCATCCGCCACATCCAGCCGGTGCCTTCACGGCACGGCGTGCACTGACCGCAGCTCTCATGCTTGTAGAAGTAGCTGATGCGGCTGATCGCGCGGACGATGTCGGTCGATTTGTCCATGACGATTACCGCCGCGGTGCCGAGGCCCGAGCCGAGCGCCTTCAGGCCATCGAAGTCCATCGGCGCGTCCATGATCTGATCGGCGGGCACCAATGGCACCGACGAGCCTCCGGGGATCACCGCGAGCAGATTGTCCCAGCCCCCCCGGATTCCGCCGGCGTGGCGGTCGATCAGCTCGCGGAAGCTGATTCCCATCGACTCCTCGACCACGCAGGGATGCTCCACATGACCCGAGATCTGAAAGAGCTTGGTGCCTTCGTTCTTCGGATTGCCGAAGCTCGCGAACCATTCGGGGCTGCGGCGGAGGATGGTCGGAACGACCGCGATCGATTCGACATTGTTGACCGTGGTCGGGCAGCCGTAGAGGCCGGCGCCCGCCGGGAACGGCGGCTTCAGGCGCGGCTTGCCCTGCTTGCCCTCGAGGCTTTCGAGCATGGCCATCTCTTCGCCGCAGATGTAGGCGCCGGCGCCGCGATGGACGAAGAGGTCGAAGTCGTAGCCCGATCCGGCGGCATTCTTGCCAAGCAAACCGGCTTCATAAGCCTCGGCAACAGCGCGGCGTAACACCTCGGTTTCGCGAATGAATTCGCCGCGGATGTAGATGTAGGCAGCGCGGCAGCGCATCGCGAAACCGGCGACCAGCGCGCCTTCGATCAGCTTGTGCGGATCGTGGCGGATGATTTCGCGGTCCTTGCAGCTTCCGGGCTCGGACTCGTCGGCGTTGATGACCAGGAAGTTGGGTTTCCCGAGCTTGGGCTCCTTGGGCATGAAGCTCCACTTCATGCCGGTCGGGAAGCCGGCGCCACCGCGGCCGCGAAGCCCCGACGCCTTGACCGCCTCGATGATCGCGTCCTGGCCGATCGCCATCAGGCCCCTGGTATTGTCCCAGTCGCCACGCGCCTGCGCCGCCTTCAGCCCGGCGCTCTGAAAGCCGTAGACGTTGGTGAAGATGCGGTCCTTGTCCGCGAGAGGTCCGGTATAGCCCATCAGCGGATCCGCTTCTGGCCGAAATGCTTCTGGGCGAGCATCAGCCCGCCGACCACCAAAGCGATGATGATCGCGGCCTTGATCAGCTTCAGCATGAGCCCGATCAGCAGGATGCCGATGACGACGGCGATGATGAGCCCGATCATGACCGTTGCCCCTCAACCGTCACCCCCGCGAAGGCGGGGGTCCCGCTGCCTTGGACAGCGGTCGAGAAGAAAAGCGGGATTCCCGCTTTCGCGGGAATGACGAGGGCGCCGAACGTCATCATGCGCCCTCTCCCGGTGTCGCCGTCCATTGCGGTCGGTAATCGTAATTGCGCTCGGCCATCTTCTTGAGGACCGTCGGCCCGCCCTCGGGGCAGCTGGTCTGGCGGTCGATCTGCGGTCCGGGCTTGGGCGTCTCGCCGCGCATCAGCGCGTCGAGGATCGCACCCATGCTGGCTTCGGTCAGGTCCTCGTAATTGTCGTCGTTGATCTGGACCATCGGCGCGTTGGCGCAGGCGCCGAGACACTCGACCTCGGTCAACGTGAACAGGCCTTCGTTGGTGGTGCGGCCCTTCTTGAGACCGCGCTTGTAGCAGGCGTTCAGCACGTCGTCGGAGCCGCGCAGCATGCACGGCGTCGTCCCGCACACCTGGACGTGGAAGCGGCCGACCGGTGCCAGGTTGAACATCGTGTAGAAGGTCGCGACCTCGAGCACCCGAACGTAGGCCATGTCGAGCTCTTTCCCGACATATTCCATCACCGGAATCGGCAGCCAGCCCTGGGTATTCGTCTCGGCGCCGACCTGGCGCTGGGCGAGGTCGAGCAGCGGGATGACCGCCGACATCTGCCGCCCCGCCGGATAGCGCGCGATGATCTCCTTCGCGGCCTTCGCATTCGCGTCGGTCCACGCGAAACCTTCCCACCGCGCGCGCTCGGCGGCGTCGTCGATAAAGGAGCCGAGGCCAGCCATTAGCGAACCGCCTCGGAATGAGTTCTCGATTTGACCCAAAGCCAGGTTCCGGCGAGCAATCTGACTCCTAGGCCGACGACGCAAAGAGCCACGCCAACTTGAATTGCCGCGCCAATTAGGTGCCCAAATTGCTCGGCTCCAAGCCACCTTAGAAGAAGGGCCGCCACCAAAAGGGATACGACTGCACCCGAGCCCATGAGCAATACGACGTACCCTGCTGCAGCGAGGTAGCGAAGCGTCACCGGTCCACCTCCCCGAACACGATGTCGATCGCAGACAGCACCGCAGTGGTGTCCGCGAGCATGTGGCCCTTCATCATGAAATCCATCGCCTGCAGGTGCGAGAAGCCGGTCGGGCGGATCTTGCAGCGATAGGGCTTATTGGTGCCGTCGGCGACGAGGTAGACGCCGAACTCACCCTTGGGGCTTTCGGTCGCGACGTAAACCTCGCCCGCCGGGACATGATAGCCCTCGGTGTAGAGCTTGAAGTGATGAATCAGCGCTTCCATCGAGGTCTTCATCTCGGCGCGGCTTGGCGGGAACACCTTGTTGTCGGCGCCAATCGGTCCTGACGGCATTTCCTTGAGGCACTGGCGCATGATCCTGGCCGATTGCCGCACTTCTTCGACGCGGACCATGAAGCGGTCGTAGCAATCGCCGCGGGTGCCTACCGGGATTTCGAAATTCATGCCCTCATAGACTTCGTAGGGCTGGCTGCGGCGGATGTCCCACGGGATGCCCGAGGCGCGGATCATCGGGCCCGAGAAGCCCCAGGCGATCGCGTCTTCCTTGCTGACCACGCCGATATCGACGTTGCGCTGCTTGAAGATGCGGTTGTCGGCGACCAGGCTGATCGCGTCCTCGAACAGCTTCAGTCGCGTGTCGAGCCAGTCGCCGAGGTCGACCAGCATTTTTTCGGTGAGGTCGTAACGCACGCCACCAGGGCGGAAGTAATTGGCGTGCATCCGAGCGCCCGACGCCTGCTCGTAGAACTGCAGCGTGTCCTCGCGCACTTCGAACAGCCACAAGTTGGGCGTCATCGCGCCGACATCCATGATGTGGCTGCCGAGGTTGAGCATGTGGTTGGAGATGCGGGTCAGCTCCGCCATCAAGGTGCGGATGTATTGGGCGCGGAGCGGGATCTCGAGGCCCATCAATTTCTCGATGGCGAGCACGAAGCTGTGCTCCATGCACATCGGCGAGCAGTAATCGAGCCGGTCGAAGTAGGGCAGCGCCTGGGCGTAGGTCTTATATTCGATCAGCTTCTCGGTGCCGCGATGAAGCAGCCCGACATGGGGGTCGACGCGCTCGACGATCTCGCCGTCCAGCTCCATGATCAGCCTGAGGACGCCGTGCGCGGCCGGGTGCTGCGGCCCGAAGTTGATCGTGTAATTGCTGATCTTGTCGTCGCCGGGATCGCGGGGGTGACCCAGCGGCTCACCGTCGGAGACTCCGCCGACGCTGACCTCGATCCGGCGCGGGCGCTTCGCCAGCATGCTCGTCTCGTCGGTCTCGGTCATGAGGTCGGTGCGCGTGTCGGTCACGTCCCGCTCCCTTCGACACGGCGGCCGCGGCGGCCCTTGGGCTTGGGATCAGGTCCGGCCTCGGGCTTGCTGACTTCGCTCTTCGCCTTGGCGGCACTGGGCTTGCGCGCTTCCTTGGTGGCCTGCTTGTCGGCCGGAGCGCCGCCGCCGGTCTGCGCCGGGCTTTCGGTCGTCTTCGGCGTCTCGGCTCGAGTCTTCACATTCTGCGGTGTGGTCGCGGTCGGGGCCGGAGCGGGCGACGGCGCGCCGGGCGCCTCGGGCTGCGCTTTCTCGTCGCCGGGGAGCACATATTCCGCGCCTTCCCACGGCATCAGGAAGTCGAAGTTGCGGAAGTCCTGGGGAAGCGACACCGGCTCGTAGACCACGCGCTTCTCGGCCTCGGAATAGCGCAGCTCGACATGGCCGGTGAGCGGGAAGTCCTTGCGCTGCGGATAGCCCTCGAAGCCGTAATCGGTGAGGATTCGGCGAAGGTCGGAATTGCCCGCGAAGCCGACGCCGTACATGTCGAACACTTCGCGCTCGAGCCAGCCGGCGACCGGCCACAATGACGTGACGCTCGGCACCGGGGTCGCTTCGTCGGTCGAAACCTTGACCCGGATGCGCCGGTTTTTCGTCAGCGAGAGCAGATGATAGACGACTTCGAACCGCTCGGGCCGGTCGGGATAGTCGACGCCCGCGATTTCCATCAGCTGCTGATATTCGAGGCCGGGCGTATCGCGCAGCGCCTTCAATGCCGCAACGATGCTGTCGCGCTCGACCACCAAGGTGGTCTCGCCGACCAGGTCACGCGCTTCGATCAGGGCCTTGCCGACCACCTTCCTGGCGGCGGCGATCACCCCCTCGTCGGAGGCCATCTGGGGAACGTGCGGGGCGAGCATCAGCGGGTGATCGTCCCTTCGCGGCGGATCTTCCGCTGCAGCTGCATGATTCCGTAGAGCAACGCCTCCGCCGTCGGCGGGCAGCCGGGCACGTAAATGTCGACCGGAACGATGCGATCACATCCGCGGACCACCGAATAGCTGTAATGATAATAACCGCCGCCGTTGGCGCAGCTGCCCATCGAGATCACGTAGCGCGGCTCGCTCATCTGGTCGTAGACGCGGCGCAGCGGAGCGGCCATCTTGTTGCACAGGGTCCCGGCGACGATCATCACGTCCGACTGCCGCGGACTCGCGCGCGGCGCCGCGCCGAAGCGCTCGAGGTCGTAGCGCGGCATGTTCACATGGATCATCTCGACCGCGCAGCAAGCGAGGCCGAAGGTCATCCACCACAAGGAGCCGGTGCGGGCCCAGGTGAAGAGGTCCTCGGTCGTCGTGACCATGAAACCCTTTTCGTTGAGCGACTGGCGGAGCTCCTCGAGCTTCTTCTGGTCGACTTCGCCCGGGACGAGGCCGGCGATGCGCGCCAGCTCTTCCTCGGTCGGCATCCGGTCTTCGTTGGGGCTCAGCATCACTCCCATTCGAGCGCCCCTTTCTTCCACGCATAAGCGAGGCCGAGCGCGAGCTCGGCGAGGAAGATCATCATCGCGACCCAGCCCGAGAGGCGGGTGAAATCGAGGCTGACGGCCCACGGGAACAGGAAGGCGGCTTCGAGGTCGAAGACGATGAACAGGATCGCGACGAGGTAGAAGCGGACGTCGAACTCGGCGCGCGCGTCCTCGAACGCAGGAAAGCCGCACTCATATTCGCTGAGCTTTGCCGGATCGGGCCGATGCGCGCCTGTCAGCCGCGCGACCAGCATCGGCAGCACCACGAAGCCCGTCGAGAGACCGAGGGCCACGATCAGGAACAACAGGATCGGCAGGTAGCCGGCGGCGACGCTTGCCAAGGGAAACTCCGAACGGCGAAAGGTGGCGCGGCTTTAGGCCAGCGACCTGCTGGCCGCAACACCAGCGCCGAAGGAAAAACGGCCTTTTTGCCTCTTACTGCGGCTTGCAGTCGGCGTTGAGCGGAATAGCGAGTATCGGCGTACCCGTCGTTCGCTTGAAATTGGCCTTGTCGAGGGTCGCCCAGCCCGAATCCGCGACGATCAGCAGTCGTTTGCCGTCGAACGCGACCTGGGTCGGGTCGGACAGCGAGCCGTCCTCGCCCATTGGCTGGGTGAGCATCAGCCCGCTGGCCGAAGGCTCGATGGCCACTAGGGCGCCGGGCGATTCTCCGTTGTAGATGCCATAATAGGTGCTTCCGCAGCGGACGACGCCGTCGATCCCGCGCAGGGGCTTGCCATTCGAGCGCGGAAGGATGGTTCGGGCGCCAGTGGCGAGATCGATCACGCCGACGCCCTGACTGTAATCGGCGACGAGGAGATGCGTACCGTCGGCGTCGATCGCGGTGCCCTGCCCGCTCTTGCCGACGCCGGGCTCGATGACCGGCGAGAGATTGCGCGCGTCCTTGCTCAGCCGATAAACGGCGCCGTTCTGGCTGTCGCTGACGAACACGCCGCTCGGCGACGCCGACACGTCGCCCGGATGGAAGCTGCCCGACGGCGGCGCGATCCGGGTCATTACCCTGCCGCTGGCGTTGAGAGCCATCAATGCGCCGCGGTCGCAGGCTTTGATTGCGGAGACTCCGGGCGGGCAATCGGCCGCGACCCAAAGGCGCTCGCGCGTCGAGTCCCAGGCGATGGCGAACGGGTGAATACCCGCCGGAAGGGTTGCCAGGGTCCGGCAGGTCTTGCGGCACGCCAGGATCTGGCGTTCGAGGATGCTCGATACCCAGATGGTGGTGCCGTCGCTGGCGACGCCTTCGACCAGGCGATGCTTGGGGTCAATGGTCAGCACCGTCTGCGGCTGCGCGGCGGCAGCGGCGACAAGCGCGATGAGGCCGATCACCGGATCGCTCCGGCGATGAGCTTTTGGAGCTTGGAGTGGATCGCGGACGAGCCCGCAACATATTCGCCGCGCTCGAACGACAGGTCGGACCCGCGATAGTCGGTCACGAAGCCGCCCGCCTCCTTGACCAGCAACACGCCGGCCGCAGTGTCCCAGATGTCGAGATCGTCTTCCCAGAACCCGTCCATCCGTCCGGCCGCCACCCAGGCCAGATCCAGTGCGGCCGAGCCGAAGCGGCGCACGCCTGAGACTTGCGGGCCGACCGCGGCGTAAATCTTGCTCCAGCGCTCGGCATCGCCGCGCCCGCAATGCGGGATTCCGGTACCAATCAGGCTTTCGTTGAGGTCGCGCCGGGCCGAGACTCGAAGCCGCGCGTCCTGCAGCCAGGCGCCGCGCCCCTTCTCCGCCCAATAACTCTCGTCGGTCAGCGGCTGATAGACGAGGCCGTGGCTGATCTCGCTCCCGCCGCCCGGCTTGCGCTCTTCGACCGCGATCGAGATCGCGAAGTGCGGCACTCCGTGAAGGAAGTTGGTCGTTCCATCGAGCGGATCGACGATCCAGCGCGGCTTGTCGGGATTGCCCTCGATCGCCCCACCTTCCTCAAGCAACATGCCCCAGTCGGGACGGGCGATGCGCAATTCCTCGACGATCGTTTGCTCGGCGCGCTTGTCGGCCATTGAGACGAAGTCAGCCGGCCCCTTGCGGCTGACCTGCAGCTGCTCGACCTCGCCGAAATCGCGCCTCAGCCGCGGCGCCGCCTTCCGCGCGGCGCGGGTCATCACCGTGATCAGTCCGGAGTGGGCTACCAAGTCCCCTCTCCCGCATGCGGGAGAGGGAGGAGCCGGATGGGTCCCACGAAAGTACTACTTTCGTGGGGGCCCGATGCGGCGGAGGGTGAGGGTTTGCTTTGGGCAAGGGAAGAACCCTCACCCCAACCCTCTCCCGCTCGCGGGAGAGGGAGCATCAATCCGCCCGCCTCACATATTCGCGGCTGTAGGTGTCGACAACGATCCGCGTGCCGCTGGTGATGTGCGGCGGGACCAGCACCTTGACGCCATTGTCGAGCACCGCCGGCTTGTAGCTCGAGCTCGCCGTCTGGCCCTTCACCACGGCATCGGCCTCGACGATCGTCGCTTCGACCTGGTCGGGCAGCTGAACGCTGATCGGGCGCTCGTTGTAGAGCTCCATCACCACATCCATCCCATCCTGGAGGAAGGCCGCGGGTTCACCCAGCAGGTCCTCGGGCAGCGACACCTGCTCGTACGTATCCTTATCCATGAACACGAGCATGTCTCCGTCGTGATAGAGGTACTGGAAGTCTTTGGTGTCGAGGCGCACGCGCTCGACGGTTTCGGCCGAGCGGAAGCGGACGTTGGTCTTGCGGCCGTCGATGAGGTTCTTCATCTCGACCTGCATGTAAGCGCCGCCCTTGCCCGGCTGGGTGTGCTGGATCTTCACGGCGCGCCAGATGCCGCCTTCATATTCGATGATGTTGCCGGGACGGATGTCCACGCCGCTGATCTTCATGGGATCCCTTACCTGCTTAGACTGATGGAAAGAGCCGAGGCGGGCGCTTAGCCGCTGACCCGTTTTCCGGCAAGCAGCGGATAGGGATTGATCGGCGTTCCGTTCCACCAGCGCTCGCCCTGAGCCATGCGATTAATGGCGAAATGGAGGTGCGGGCCGGCGGCGCTGGCATCGCCGGTGTGGCCGACCCGGCCGATCACCTGGCCGCGCTTGACCTGCTGTCCTTCGGCAAGCCCCGGCGCGTAGGCAGAGAGGTGCGCGTAATAATAAACCCAGTTCTGGTCGACTGAGCGTTCGTAGATGGTGATCCCGCCGCGCACGCTGTTGAACAACTTCTCGATTGTACCGTCGGCAACCGCAATGACGGGCGTCCCCTCCCCCGCCATGATGTCGATCGCGTCATGCCGCCGCCCCTGCCCGCGCGCATCGTCATAGGTGTCGCTGAGCTGCTCGGCCTTGATTCCAACCACGGGAATGGCGAGGCCTGCCGGTCCGACCTGGACCTGCTGCGCGACCACGACCGGCGGCGCATTCTCTGGCTTCACCGCGACGACGTTGCCGCTGCGCGCCACTTCGGGTCGCGACTGCGGAACGGTCCCGTAGAACCAGATCCAGAAGAAGCTGGTCGCGACCGCGGTCAGGAACGCCGTGGCAATGATCTTGAACATGGCTCGCAACCCTCGCGCGGTGAACGTTGTTGAGCAGCAACGATGCAGCCCTCAACTGTTTCCAAATCCATCCATGTCGGTTGTTCCGGCTGGGTCTATCGCCATTGGCGCGGGATCTTCTATCCAGAGGGTCTACCGCAGAAGCGCTGGTTCGAACGCTATTCCGAAGAGTTCGACACGGTGGAGATCAACGCGAGCTTTTACCGGCTGCCGCTCGAATCCACATTCGAGGGCTGGCACGAAAAAGCGCCGCCGGGCTTCCGCTACGCGGTCAAGGCCAACCGCTTCATCACCCATCTGAAGAAGCTCGCCGGATGCGACGCCGAGGTCGACAATTTCATCGCGCTTACGAGACGGCTCGAGCAGACGCTCGGCCCAATCCTGTTCCAGCTGCCGCCGAGCCTGCACCAGGATTTGCCGCGCCTCGAAGCCCTGCTCAAGCGGCTGCCGTCCGATATCGAGCATGTCGTCGAGTTCCGCCACAAGAGCTGGTACGACGAGGATGTGCTCGCGCTGCTCGATCGCTACGGCGCTGGCTTCGTCGTTCACGATCTCAAGGGACTGAAATCGCCGCGCTGGGCGAGCGGGCGCACGGCCTACGTCCGCTTCCACGGCACCAGCGGGCGCTACCACGGCCGCTATTCCGACGAGGCCTTGCTCGACTGGGCGGATTGGTGCCGTGATCAGTCTCGCGAGGGGCGAAGCGTGTGGTGCTACTTCAACAACGACATCCACGGCCATGCCATCGAGGATGCGCGCACGCTGAAATCGATGGTCGGGCAGATCGCACGCTGATTGGCAAGCGCGCTCAACGGCATCACAATGCGCCGATGTCCGACGCCGATCCGACGCCCTATTTCCAACCGAAGACTCCGTTCGGCCAGCAAAAGTCGGAGCTTCGAGCGGAAGTTGGGCGCGAGGTCGGCGCCAAGCTCGATTCGACTCCGGGCCTGTGGCGGCTGTCATCGAGCCATCAGCGACCAATTCAATTCTACGTCCTCAATAATTTCCTGAGTGGAGATGAATGCCGGCAGCTGTGCGAGAAAATCGACGCCGGCTCCTACCCATCGCCTCTCTACGAGAAGGACAAATATGAGGGCGTTCGCACCAGTTTCAGCTGCAATCTCAACGTTCACGACCCCTTTGTCGCTGATATCGAAACTCGAATTGCCAATCTCCTCGGCATCGACCGGTCATGGGGCGAGCCGCTGCAAGGCCAACGCTACCAGGTCGGCCAATGCTTCAGGGAGCATGCGGATTTTTTCTACATCGATGAGCCTTACTGGGCCGAATATGAGCCGCACGGCGGCCAGCGAACCTGGACCGCGATGATCTACCTCAATCGGCCTGAAAAAGGCGGCTCGACCGCGTTCAAGTTCATCGACCTGGCGGTCGAGCCGTTCCTTGGGCGGATGCTCATCTGGAACAACATGGCACTGGACGGCAGCCCCAATCCCTGGACCCAGCATGAAGGCTGTCCGGTCGAAGCGGGCAGCAAATATATCGTCACCAAATGGTACCGCGAGCGGCCGTTCATCTGAGCGGCTAGCGGCGCATCACCGGCTCGAACGCGCGCACCGCCTCGGCTGGATCGTCTGCGCCCCACACCGCCTGGACCACCGCGAGGAAATCGGCGCCCGCATCGACAAGCGGCTTGGCGTTATCGGGATTGATGCCGCCGATCGCGACGCACGGGATTTCGAACAAGGCCGACCACCAGGTCAGGATCGACGGATCGGGCCGGTAGTTCGAGGGCTTGGTGGTCGTCCGATAAAAAGCCCCGAAGGCGACATAATCCGCGCCACCTTCGCCTGCTTCCATCGCGAAGTGGCGGCTGTCGTGGCAGGTCTTGCCGATCTGCGCCGAGGGGCCGAGAAGCGCCCTCGCTTCGCGAACGTCGCCGTCCGACTGGCCGAGATGGACGCCATCGGCGCCGAGCCTTTTGGCAAGCGCCATGCTGTCATTGACGATGAAGGCGACGTCGGCATCGGCGCAGATGCGCTGCAGCGGCTCGGCAAGTCGCGCGAGTTCATGGTCGCTTATGTCCTTCACGCGAAGCTGGAAGGCCGTTGCGATCCCAGGCCCAAGCGCGGCCTTCAGGCGGTCCGGGAATGCTCCGGTCACGTCCGGCGGGCTGACGAGATAAAGCTTGCACGGGCCCCGCTCCGCGGGAGCGAAGGCTTCGGCAAATTCTTGCGTGACCTCGTCGTCCAAGGTCAGGCGGGCACCTTGGCCGTCGACGCTTCGTAAATCTCGTCGATCGCGGTGCCGAGCGTCCGGTTGAACTCGTCATCACTCTGCTGGGCGCGGAGGTCGGACAGCAAAGCGCGGCTGAAGCTCGCGATCATGCCTGGGTTCTTCGCTAGCTCGCGGCACGCATCCTCGCGGCTGAATCCGCCCGACAGCGCCACGACGCGGAGCACCTTGGGATGATCGACCAGCGGCGCAAACAGGTTCGCTTCGGCCGGGATCGACAGCTTGAGCATGACCCGTTGACCGTCCGGAATCGCGTCGAGGTTCTTGAGGATTTCGTCGAGTAGTATTCGGTCAGCGGCATCGCGCTCAGGGCTCTTGATGTTCACCTCGGGCTCAATGATCGGGACCATATTGTGGCTGAGCACCTGGCGAGCGACGTCGAACTGTTGCGCCACAACCGCCGCGATCCCTTCCGGGTTGGCGAGGTTGATTACCGACCGCTCCTTGGTGCCGAACACGCCGAGCTGACTGGCGCGCTCGAGCAGGCCGTCGAGCTCCGGCATCGGCTTCATCATCTGTACGCCGTTGCTTTCGTCCTCGAGACCCTTGTCGATCTTGATGAACGGCACGACGCCCTGGTCGGTCAGTGCCTGCGGCGTGGGCTTACCGTCGACGGTGCCGTCCATCGTCCGCTCGAACAGGATCGCGCCAATGACCTTGCCCGAGCCGAAGCAGGGGGAAGTGATGATGCGGGAGCGCATCTGGTGGATCAGGCCGAACATCTCCTCGTCGCTGCTCCACGCGCCTTCCTCGATCCCATAGCCCTTCAGGGCCTTGGGCGTCGAGCCGCCCGATTGGTCGAGCGCGGCGATAAACCCGTCGCCGCGTTCCATCTTCGCAATCATGTCTGCCTGATTCATGCTCATCCCTGTTTTTCGAGCGCCGCTACACCCGGCAGCGTACGCCCTTCCATCCATTCAAGAAATGCTCCGCCCGCGGTCGAGACGAAGCTGAAATCGGCGGCGACGCCGGCGTGATTGAGCGCGGCGACGGTATCTCCACCGCCCGCGACCGAGACTAAAGAGCCTTCCTTCGTCAGCGCAGCCGCAGTCTTGGCGAGCGCGACGGTCGCTTCATCGAACGGCGGTGTTTCGAAGGCGCCGAGCGGCCCATTCCAGACCAGGGTACGGCAGGTCTTTAGCACGTCGGCGAGCGCTTCGACCGCTGCAGGACCGACGTCGAGGATCATCTCGTCGGCCGCGACTTCGTGGACGTTGCAGGTGCGCAAGTTGGGCGGATTGGCTGCGAACTCCTTCGCGACGACCACATCATACGGGAGGTGGATCGTGCAGCCGGTTTCTTCCGCCCGTTCGAAGATGCTTTCGGCTTCCCCGGTCAGTTCATGCTCGCACAGCGACTTGCCGACATTGACCCCGCGCGCGGCAAGGAAGGTGTTGGCCATGCCGCCGCCGATGATCAGATGGTCGACCTTGCCGACGAGGTGGCCGAGCACGGCGAGTTTGGTCGAGACCTTTGCGCCGCCGACCACCGCCGCGACTGGACGCTCGGGATTGCCGAGCGCGCGTTCGAGGGCGTTGAGCTCGGCTTCCATCGCCCGGGCGGCATAGCTTGGAAGGAAATGGGTAATGCCCTCCGTCGAGGCGTGGGCGCGGTGGGCGGTCGAGAAGCTGTCGTCGACGTAGAAGTCGCCGAGTGCCGCCATTGTCCTGGCGAGCTCCGGGTCGTTCTTCTCCTCCCCGAGGTGGAAGCGCGTATTCTCGAGGATGCCGATGTTACCCGGCAGCATCGTTTTGACCGCTCGCTCGGCCTCAGGCCCCTGGCAATCCTCGATGAACCGCACTGAGCGGCCTGACAGGCGGTGAAGCGGGAGCACCAGCTGCGCGGTCGACATGTCCGGCCGAACCTCGCCCTTGGGCCGCCCGAAGTGCGAGAGCAGCAGGACGATCGCGCCGCGGTCGCTTAGCTCCAGGACCGTGGGCAGCAACGCGCGCAAGCGCGTGTCGTCGGTGACTTTGGCGCCGTCCATCGGCACGTTGAGGTCGACTCGGACCAGTATTTTCTTACCGGTCAGATCTTCCGGCAAATCATCTAAGGTCTTGAAGCGGCTCAACTTTAGCCTCGAATGTTCGCGAATGTTCGTAGTGACTGCAGCAAATCGATACCGGTCAGCCGCCAGCGGACGGAATCACGACGAACGCTCATAACCGAACCAAAAGGCTGTAGGACAGAGCTAACCGAGCTTCGCCATCGCCGCGGCGGTGTCGACCATCCGGTTCGAGAAGCCCCATTCATTGTCGTACCAGCTAACGACGCGGACCAATTTGCCTTCGAGCACTGCGGTTTCGAGGCTGTCGATGGTCGAGCTCTGCGGCGTGTGGACGATGTCGACCGAGACCAGCGGCTCGTCCGAATAAACGAGGACGCCTTTTAGACGCTCACTCTCGGCGGCCGCCTTCAGGATCTCATTGACTTCGTCACGCGAGGTCTCTCGGCCGGGCGTAAAGGTCAGGTCGATCAAGCTGCCGTCGGGCACCGGGACCCGGACCGCGGAGCCGTCGAGCTTGCCCTTCAGCTCCGGAAGCACCTCGCCGACCGCGCGAGCTGCGCCGGTGGTGGTCGGGATCATGCTCATGGCCGCCGCCCTCGCCCGGCGCAGGTCGGAATGGATCTGGTCGAGGATCTTCTGGTCGTTGGTGTAGGCGTGGATCGTGGTCATCAGCCCGCGCTCAATGCCGAGCGCGTCGTTCAGCACCTTGGCGACCGGCGCGAGGCAATTGGTCGTGCACGAGGCATTCGAGACGATCTTGTGCTCGGCGGTGAGCTTGTCGTCGTTGACGCCGTAGACGACCGTCAGGTCGACGCCCTTGGCCGGGGCCGAGATCAGCACCTTCTTCGCGCCGGCATCGATATGCTTTTGAGCGCTCTCGCGGTCGGTGAAGAAGCCGGTGCATTCGAGCGCGATGTCGACGGCGTTGGCTTTGTGGGGAAGGTTCGCGGGATCGCGCTCGGCAGTCACGTGGATGCGCTTGCCGTTGACTACGAGGTCATTGCCCTCGGCTTTCACGTCGCCCGGGAACTTGCCGTGGACGCTGTCGTGCTTGAACAGCCAGGCATTGGCCTTGGCGTCGGCGAGGTCGTTGACGCTGACCAGCTCGAGCCCGCAGTCGGGCCGCTCGAGGATCGCGCGGGCAACCAGCCGGCCGATTCGGCCGAAGCCGTTGATTGCAACTTTGGTCATGCAATTTCCCTTTGTTTCATCTGCTCCAGCACCCGGCCCACGATCGCATCTGGGGTGAGTCCGAAGAATTTGTAGGCGTCCGGCGCGGGCGCCGACACGCCGAAGCGGTCAATCCCGATCCTAAGGCCATGGAGGCCGGTGTAGCGCTCCCAGCCGATCGTCGTACCCGCCTCGATCGACACGCGCAGGATCTCGCGGTTGCTGACATCAGGCAGGATGTCCTCGCGATAATCCCACGGCTGAGCATCGAACCGCTCGGTGCACGGCATGGAAACGACGTCGGCGCCGACGCCCTCCCCTTCAAGCTGCTCAGCCGCAGCCAATGCGATCTCGACCTCAGAGCCGGTGGCAAGAAGTATCACCTTGCGCGCGTTCCCGGCGGACTTCAGCCGATAGGCGCCACGAGCGCACCGATTTTCGTCCGATTTCGCCGTACGCACCGGCTGCACATTTTGCCGGGTCAGCGCGAGGATCGACGGCCCTTCGCTTTGCAGCGCCAGCGCCCAGCATTCGGCGGTCTCGACCGCGTCGGCGGGTCTATAGACTTCGAGCTGGGGCATCGCGCGAAGGCTCTGGAGATGCTCGATCGGCTGGTGCGTCGGCCCATCCTCGCCGAGACCAATGGAGTCATGGGTCATCACGTAGATGACTCGCGCATTCTGAAGCGCGCTCAGGCGGATGGCCGGGCGCGCGTAATCGGTGAACACCAGGAAGGTGCCGCCGTACGGGATCACGCCGCCGTGGAGCGCCATGCCGTTCATCGTCGCGGCCATGCCGAACTCGCGGATTCCGTAATAGATGTAGCGGCCGGCGTAGCTTTGAGGCGTCAGCGGCTCGATGTTCCTGGTCTTGGTGTTGTTGGAGCCCGTGAGGTCGGCCGATCCGCCGATCGTTGACGGGATCGCGGCGTTGATCGTTTCCAGCGCCATCTCCGACGCCTTGCGCGTCGCAACCGGCTTCAGATCGTCGAGCAGCTTGTCGACATAGGGCTTCAGCCAGGCATCGCTGACCTTGCCATTGAGACGGTGCAGGAACTCATCCTTGCGCCCGCTGCTCTCGAGCCGTTCCTTCCACAGCGCATGCTCGACAGAGCCGCGCTTTCCCGCGGCACGCCAGGCTGTCAGCACGTCGTCCGGAACGGTAAATTCCGTTGGCTCCAGGCCGAGCTCGCCCCGCGCCGCCTCGACCTCTTCGTTGCCGAGCGCAGCACCGTGGGTCGCCGCCGTACCCTGTTTGGTGGGGGCGCCGAAGCCGATGATCGTCTGGCAGCGGATGAGGCTCGGCCGCGGGTCGGCGAGCGCCTCCTTGATCGCTCGGTCGACGGCGTGCGAGTCCAGCCCGTTGCATTCGCACGTGTGCCATTGCGCGGCCTCGTGACGGGCAATCACGTCTTCGTTGCGCGAAAGCTCCGTCGATCCATCTATGGTGATGTTATTGTCGTCCCACAGCACGATCAGGCGGCCGAGCTGAAGGTGGCCGGCAAGCCCGACCGCTTCGTGGTTGATACCCTCCATCAGGTCGCCGTCGCCAGCGATGACGAAGGTGCGATGATCGACCAGATCGTCGCCGTAAACCGCGTTGAGGTGGCGCTCGGCGATCGCCATTCCGACCGCCATCGCCACGCCCTGCCCTAACGGTCCCGTAGTGACTTCGACCCCCGCAAGCTCGAAATTCTCGGGATGGCCAGCGGTCGGAGAGCCGAGCTGGCGGAAGCGCCTGATATCGTCGATCGTCGGCCGGTCGTAGCCGGTCAGGTAGAGCAGTGCATAAATCAACATCGAGCCGTGGCCCGCGGACAATATGAAGCGGTCGCGGTCCGGCCAGTGGGGGTCGGACGCGTCGAACTTCAGATGGCGTGTGAAGAGCGCCGTTGCCGCATCGGCCATGCCCATCGGCATGCCCGGATGACCGCTGTTGGCGGCCTCAACGGCGTCCATCGCGAGTGCGCGAATGGCGTTGGCGAGGCGGCGGTCGGTCGGCTGCATCAAGGCTCCGTGGCGGGGTCGTGCGCCGCTTCAGGACTCATGGCGGCGGCGCGGTCCCTTTGTCCGGTGAGCCGTTCCGCGTCAACGCTTGCGGGGAATCGGCATCTTGCGTAGTCGAGTGAGGATGGACGACGAAGCCCTTGGATCGGCATTGGATCGCGCCGAGAGCGCGCTTCAGCGGATCGAGCGCGCGCTCGCCAATCGTCAGCCGGCGGAAGGCCGCGACGAGCAGCTTCGCGCCAAGGTCCGCGAGGCCGTCGCCGAGCTGGACCAGCTGATCCGCGAGGCGGCCCACTGATGGCCGCGCTGATCGACCTCAGCATCGCCGGCCGGACGTACCAGGTCGCCTGCCGGGAAGGCGAAGAGGAAAATCTGCGCGCTGCGGCGCGGCTGGTCGACGGCAAGAGCCGTGAAGCGCTCTCCGGTCTCGGCACCTTGTCCGAAGCGCGCCAATTCTTGTTCGCGTCGCTCCTGCTCGCCGACCAGCTGATCGACAAAAGGCCCGAGGCTGCAGTCCCGGCTCGTCCCGATTCGGCGCTGACCAATCAGGCCGAAGCGATTGCCGCCCGCCTCGAATCGCTGGCGGACGCCCTTGAGCGCGAGGCGCCTAATCCCTAAGTCCGAACGCGACGGGCACTACCCGGTGCGCGCCTTCGGAAAATCCCTGAGGCGATAGAACATCCTAGGGAGCTGTCCCTGCCCTGGTCACGGCGATTTCGCCGGGGTCAGGATCACACGGCGCCCACCTGACGTTTTGGCGTCAGAGGATTTTAGGGCAAACGGCCATGGTGGTCCCGTCACCTCCCTTTTCTTTCTCCGGTCCGCGGCCTGAAATGGAGCCGTTATCGAAGGATGCGCTCCGGACGGCCGCGCTCGATGCGCGGAAGGCGTTCGTCCGCACCCTAAGCGACGGCGAGCGGGCGCGGCTCGAGCATCGCCTTGCCCAGCATTTGACCTCGCTGTTCGCCGGAGTGTCGGTGGTTGCGGGCTATCACCCGCTCGGATCGGAGATCAGCCCATTGCCGGCGATGGAGGAAGCGCGCGCGGTCGGCGCGATCGCCGCCTTCCCCTGCTTCTCGAACCCGGCCAAGCCGTTCCGCTTCCTCGCCGGCGATCCGCTGGAGCCGGGCCCATTCGGGATCATGCAGCCCGCCAGGCGCCACCCGGCGGTCGAGCCAGACCTTGTCCTCGTTCCCCTAATCGCCATCGACGGCGTCGGCACCCGGCTCGGGCGCGGCAAAGGCCATTACGACCGGGCCCTGGTCCACCTGAAGAAGAGCAAGGCGGGACTGATCGGGGTCGGCTGGGCACTTCAGCGGCTCACCGAAACAATCCCAGCCGACGAATGGGACGTGCCGCTCGACGGTTTCGCATCGCCGAATGGAATCGAGATCTTCAAACGCTGATCAGGCGGTCAACGCCTTCATCACGGGCCCTTCCGCGGGACGCCGGGCGTAGATGCCGAATGCCGCGATGACTGCATAGCAGAGCGCGGGCAGAAGCAGCGAGAAGTGCAGGCTTCCGGACTGGTCCGCGAGGAACCCCGTCAGTACCGGAACCACAGCTCCGCCGAAGATTGCGATGTTGATGATGCCCGACCCGTCCGCAGCGCGCGGTCCCAGCTTCTCGCAAGCGAGGCTGAAGATCGTCGGGAACATGATCGAGTTCATCAGGCCGATCGCAAGCAGGCTGTAGGCCGACGTCGTTCCGGTCGTGTTCGCGGAGATCAGGATTAGCAGGATGGCGCCGGTCGCGAGTGTCGCGAGGATCTTGCCCGGGCTCATGATCCGCAGGAAGTAAGAGCCGATGAAGCGGCCGACCATTGCACCGCCCCAATAAAAGGCGACCATCTTGCCGGCAGCGAGTTCGGTGCCGCCAAGCACGTCCGGTTGCGTCAGATAATTGACGATCAGCGAGCCGATCGCGACTTCGCCGCCGACATAGAGGAAGATGCACAAGGCGCCGAAGCCGAATCGGGTGCGCTTCAGAAGCGAGAAACCGGCGATCGGGGAGCTATGGTCATGCTTTTCGCCGGGGAGTTTGTTGCGGAAGGCCCAGACGACCGCGGCGATGACGGCGAGCGCGACGGCGAGGCCGATGTAGGTGGTGACGATCGCGTGGGTCTCTTCGGTCCGATATTGGTCTAGCGCCGCACCCGAGAGTTGGGCCGCACTGACGCCGGCCAGGCCTCCGAGGATCAGTGCTGACCCGATCGGCGGGAAGATGGTCGTGCCGAGGCTGTTGAAGGCCTGGGCAAAGGTGAGGCGGCTGTGCACTGTCTTGGGCGGGCCGAGCAGGCTGATCAGCGGATTGGAGACGACCTGAACAACGACCACCCCGCTCGCCAGGATGAACAAAGCGAACAGGAACAGGCCGTAGGTCGCGGTCTGCGAAGCCGGAATGAACAAAAGGCACCCGACCATCATCGTCAGCAGGCCGACGACCGCGCCGCGCATATACCCGATCCTCTTGACCAGCTGCGCGCCGGGAATGCCGATCACGAGGTAAGCGGTGAAGAAGCAGAATTGGATCAGCATCGCCTGCGTGTAGTTGAGCGTGAACAACTCTTTGAGCTTGGGGATGATGACGTCGTTGAGGCTAGTGATCCCGCCAAAGATGAAGAACAGCGCCATCACGAAATAGCGCAGGTTCGGCGCGTCGACGCCGCCCTCCGGCAGATCAAGCGTCGATGTGTTGGCTTCACCCTCAGTCGGCTGGGTTGCGATGACCATCGAATCTCCCCTCGATCCGCGGTCACGCCGCGATTGTCAGGCCACTGGTGTAATGGGTTTAGATCGCTGGGCAACCGCGAGTGGGAACGCTCTCTTCTATGGCCTGGTGAAGGGGACGAATGGCCCGAGTATGCAAGATGGGCCGGGGATGTGGCTGTCTCGGTCGATGGTGCGAACGATATCGCCACGGCAATAAGACGAGACGGACGGCTCGAAGATCGGAATGTCATTGAACCCAAAGCTGCAAGCGGGCCCCAGCGCGTTCACCCAGACTGTCTGGCCGCTGCCGTAGATTAGGGTCGAACGATCGTCGGCGATCCTGAAATTCGCGGTCGGCCGGATCGGCACGCAGTCGCGGGGAGCGCCCGCCGTGCGACCGACAAGCTCTGTGAGCGGGTGCTGGATGGCGGGCGGCGCTGGGGCGCAGGAGCCAAGGATAAGGGCGAGCAGGAGAATCTGGTGGCGCATAACCCCCGCATTTTGCGCTTCCTCGCCTGGCATCGCAACAAGCTCACTTTGAGGTCCGCACGGGTTTCGGTGTAGAGGCGCGGCCGTGGCTCGCAATACACAACCCTCGGGCAGAAAAGGCGCGGGGATCGCCCTCATCCTGGTGCTGATCGTCCTGTGGGCGGCGTTCGTCGCAAGCCTGGCGCCGGTCGTCGGACGGTGGCCTGTTCTCGTTCAGGCTCCATTCTATCTAATCATGGGAATAATCTGGATTATCCCATTGAAACCATTGATTCGATGGAGCCAGAGCGGGCGGTTTAAAGAACCTCGCGAGTAAGGCGTTGAAGACGCTGTATTAGGAACCTATATCACCCCATGATGGCGCAAGCACTGACCCTTTTCCCCCCGTGGGCGGAGATCAGCCGTACCGCGGCGCAGCTGAAGCTGCGTGCCGCCGCACTGTGGCGCGCTCATCCCCGCGAGATGCTTGGCGTCGGCGCGCTGAGCCTGGTCGCCGCCACCGCGCTGGGCGCGGCATTGGGAACAGGCCCCAATCGCGCCGAGGCCGCCCCTCCCGCCCCACCGCCGATGTTGATCCGCGACCTTGCGCCCCAGCAGGCGCTGCAGGTGAACGCGGCGATTCCCGTGGCGGAGGGCGCTAATCCAGCCGCGCTTCCGTTTAAATTCTCCGGCACTTCCGCAACCCGCAGCCAAGCGCTGACCTGCCTTGCGAGCGCGGTCTATTACGAAGCGGGAAGCCAGGACGATGATGGCGAGCGCGCAGTCGCCCAGGTCGTGCTCAACCGCGTGCGCCACCCGGCCTTTCCCTCAAGCGTCTGCGGCGTCGTCTACGAAGGCTCGACCCGAGCGACAGGTTGCCAATTCACCTTCACCTGCGACGGCTCGCTCTACCGCCAGCCGGACGCCTCAGGGTGGCGCCGAGCCACGAGGGTCGCCGAAGCGGCGCTCAGCGGCTCGGTCTATGCGCCCGTCGGCTGGGCGACGCATTACCACGCCAATTATGTCGTGCCTTACTGGGCCTCGAGCCTCGCCAAGAACGCCGTGGTCGGCGCCCACCTTTTCTATCATTGGGCGGGCGCGTGGGGTCAGCCGGCGATCTTCAGCAAGAGCTATGCCGGCCGCGAGCCGAACGCGATCGGGCTGCGCAATGCCGCGCTTGCGGCGGAAGTGGCGACTGCCGGCCAGAATGCCAGCGTCGCGGAGGCGATCGATAAGCTACCCGGCGCCGAGCAAATCAAGCTCGCTCCGTCGATGCGCGGCGACAAACGGGTGGCGGTGCGGTTCAATCTGACGGCGCGCAACGCCTCCGAGACCGCGGTGCACGAGGATTACGTCAAGAAGTTCGAGGCGTCGGACAACCTCAAATATGCGCTGTCGAGCGAGAGGGCAGCTGCCAACGAAAAGCCGCTGGGCAAGGCGGCGGAAAGCGCTGAGAGCGCTAGCGGTTCGGGGATCGCGGCGGCGCGCTAAGGCTGTTCGGGCGACTGAATCGCCTCCGCAAGCTCCAATTCCACGCGAAGCCGAATCCTGTCGAGCCGGCTGTCGATCGTAAGATAATCGCCTGACAGTGCCGATGCGCTGCTCCATTGACGCCCGGTTACCGCAAGCTGGGCAAACGGTCCTCGATCCCGCAGCGGATCTCGGTCTTGCAACTGCACCACGGCGTCATCGAACGCGGCACAGCGGTCGAGCTGCGGTAGGCTCGGCCGGCTGCGAAGGGCGCGGTGGCACTCCTGGCTAGCCGCGGCGAGCGCCATCTCATCCTGCGAGCGAGACATTTGCAGGGCCTTTCTCGCCGACTCATCGATCAGCGAGAGGTTGAGCGGTTGGTCCATCGTCTCAATCGAACCGGCGGCCGCAGCCCCATCGACTAGCGGCAGATCGGGGCGCGCCATCCACAGCTCACCAACTGGCCTCGCCAGCGCGAGCCCCGCGGCCAGGCCGACGGCGAGACTGAGCGCGGCAATGGCCCATCCGCGACGGCGCGGCATGGTTGGATGATCGTTGAACTCGAGCGCGTCCTTCTCGCGTGGCCCGCGAAGGTCGCGATAGGCCCGGTTTATCTCCGCCGCGCGGGTGCCGTCGCCCCCTTCGCGGTCGGGATGGTGTTCCTTGATCAGCCGTTTGTAGGCGCGCTCAACGGCCGCGGGGTCGGATCCGGGTTCCAGCCCCAGTGCCGCGTAAGCAGATGGATCCCCGCCCATATTTGGACGGTCTAATCCAGTCAGGCCATATGTGAAAAGTGGCGCGAGTGACGGGGCTCGAACCCGCGACCTCCGGCGTGACAGGCCGGCGCTCTAACCAACTGAGCTACACCCGCGTTTTTGGATTGGTTAGACTGTGGGCGGCGACCTAGGTGGCGGGCTTTTGGGTGTCAACCATCGCCGGCTGCATTTCCTGTCGTTCCTTGACTTCCTCCTCGTCGGGCTCACCGACGTGGGTCAAGGTTCCGTGCTCGAACAGGAATCCGGCGATGTCCGGCGTCCCGGCGGCCGAGAAAACCGTTTTCATGATGATCAGCAGCGGCACGGCGAGGAGCGCCCCGGTCGTGCCCCAAACCCAGGCCCAGAAGGACAGCGAGATCAGGATCGAGAGCGGGCTGATCGTCAGCCGGTGACCGACGATCATCGGCGTGAAGAAATTGGCTTCGATCAAATGGAAGCCCACGAATGCAGCAGGGGGAAGAAGCGCTCCCCACACATCGGGGTAGGTCATCAGTCCACCGACGAAGAGCAGCAGCGCGCAAACGATCGGCCCGAGATAGGGGATGTAGTTGGCGACCGCGACGATGCCGCCCCACATGACCGGCGACGGCATTCCGAGCCACCACAGCACCAGTGCGGTCAGCGCGCCGAGGCCGATGTTGATGAGCGTGATCGTGCCGAGATAGGTCGAGGTCGCGTCGACCACCTGCTGAATCACTCGAGCAGTCGTCAGAGCGCCTTCGAAGCTGCCGCGGCTGACGATGGTTTTCTTCCGCATCGCGGTCCAGCCGGCGAGGAAGAAGAATATCACCAGGAGCGCGAAGAATAGCTGAATCAGCAGGTGCGGCGCCGAGCTCAGGAGCAACGTGCCGACCGAATGCGGCTGCTCAACGCTGACGGTCCGGCCCGTCGGAGTCGGCGCGACCGCGATCTGGGAAGTGGCGCGCTCGATCCAGCGATCGAGATTCTTGTAGAGGTCTAACACTGGCTCGAGGGCGGCTCGAACCTTGGTGATCTTGGTCGGGACCTGCGCGACCCAGTCTGACGCCGGGATCACGATCGATCCGATTGCGAACAGGGCCAGGGCGAGGAAGATGATGACGCACAGGCCCGCCGAAAGCTTCGCTGGAATGCCGCGCCGCTCAAACCACTCCAGCAGCGGGACCAAGGCGATCGCCACGACCAGTGCGGCGGTCACCGGCATGAAGAATTCGGCGCCGGCGCGAAGGGCGAAGGGCATTGCCACGACCGCGCCGATGCCGGCGATCAATGTCAGCGACGCGAGCAGCCGGTCGCGCTTGGCGCTGATGGTCTCGGCCAGCATCCGCGCTTCGTCGGAGGTTTCGTCCTCGATTGCCTGATGCTTGCGGGTGCGCGCGTCCATGACTGGAAGATATCCGGGCAAATGCACGCCGTCACGGAGTAAATCCGTGCCGTCGCTCGACAGGGCGCTTGGGTGGCTTATCCATCCAAGCCAACCGGATAAGCGGCGGTCGTCGGCCGCGCTGCTCCATCTCTACGCGCTGCTCGACGATTGCTTTGCAATCTTCTCGCTGCGCTCGGTGGAATGCCTGGTGCCCCTGGTCCGACTCGAACGGACACTCCGGTTAGGAACTCGATTTTGAGTCGAGCGCGTCTACCATTCCGCCACAGGGGCCCCGCAGCCAGGCCTAGCTAAGCGAGGAGCCCCGGCGGGGCAACCTCAGCGAGCGAAGGAAAAAGCCGTCGGCGCGGCGCCGTAGCGGTTGGGGACGTTCGTGCCCTTCTTGAGGAGCAAGGCCAAGAGGTTGGCGAACGCCAGCAGAGTGAACGCGAGAAAGCCGAGAGCGACAAGCTTGGGCAGGACGCCGCGGAACGCGAACGCCAGCGGCAAGGCGGCGAACATCACGCACGGCACGACAAGCTCGCGACCGCTCTTGTTGAGGTCATGGAGCCGGCGCACGGCGACCGCGATCTGGGGAGCGATCAGCAGCAGGCCGACGAGGCCCGACAAGGCTGGGCCGAAGCCGAACAGCATCCCGAGCATGCCGGTCACCGCGTTGGCGATGATCACGAAGGCGAAGAAACACCAGAATTCGTGGCGCGACGCCCGGCCGTTGAAGTCGGCATATTTACGCAGCGTCTGAAAGGCGGACTCAAACACGAACATCACCGATCCCCCATTACTCGGGCGGAAGAGTTGCCGATCCGCGTTAACTTTCAGTTACGAGGTGCCTGGCGGCGATAGCTCAGGGCCTCGGCGACATGGATTCGGCCGACCTGCTCAGCGCCGGCAAGGTCTGCGATGGTTCGAGCAACGCGAAGCACGCGATGGAAGCCTCGCGCCGACAAGCGCATTGCGGCCGCTGCATCGGCGAGAAGCTTGCGTCCCGGTTCGTCGGGCGTCGCGACTTCGTCGAGCAGCTCGCCATCGGCTTCGGCATTGGTGTGCGGGCCGTGGCCGTTGTAGCGGTCTGCCTGGACCTGCCGCGCCGCTGCAACCCGCCGCGCAACCTCGGCGCTTCCTTCAGCGGGCGGTGGCAAGGTCAGGTCCGCTGCCGACACGCCCGGCACCTCGACGTGAAGATCGATGCGGTCGAGCAAGGGGCCCGAAACGCGCGCCTGATAATCGGCGGCACAACGAGGCGCCCTGCTGCAGGCCAGCGCCGGATCGCCAAGATGGCCGCAGCGGCACGGATTCATCGCCGCGATCAGCTGCACCCGCGCCGGAAAGGTGACATGCGTATTGGCGCGAGCGACGCTGACGCTGCCGGTTTCGAGCGGCTGGCGGAGCGAATCCAGTACCGGGCGCTGGAACTCCGGTAGTTCGTTGAGGAACAGCACGCCGAGGTGGGCGAGGCTGATCTCGCCGGGCCGCACGCGAAGCCCGCCGCCGACCAGCGCCGGCATTGACGCGCTATGGTGCGGCGCCCGGAACGGCCGCTTGCGCTTGATCTTGCCGCCGCCGAGCTCGCCGGCGACCGATGCAACCATCGACACTTCGAGCGCTTCGGATGGCTGGAGCGGCGGCAGAATGCCCGGAAGACAGGCGGCGAGCAGCGACTTGCCCGCCCCCGGAGGCCCGCTCATCAGCAGATTGTGACCGCCGGCGGCGGCAATCTCGAGCGCGCGCTTGGCGACCTCCTGCCCCTTGACCTGCGCGAGGTCTGGACCCCCTTCCGGCGGCTCTGCCTCGGCGGCGGGCGGCGCCGAGACCAAAGCGGTGCCTTTGAGATGGGCGAGCAGCGCCAGCAGGTCGGGCGCGGCGATCACATCGAGCTGCCCTGCCCAGCTGGCTTCGCTCCCCTGAGCCGCAGGGCAAATCAGCCCCTTGTCGAGCGACGAGGCGTGGAGCGCCGCAAGGAGCACGCCCGGCGAGGCGGCGATCCGCCCGTCGAGGCATAGCTCCCCCACCGCGACATAGTCTGCCAGGGCCTCCGCGTCGGTCGCGCCGATCGCGGCGAGCAGGCACAGCGCGATCGGAAGATCGAAATGCGATCCTTCCTTGGGCAAGTCGGCCGGCGACAGGTTGATCGTGATGCGCTTAGGCGGAAGCGCCAGGCCGATTGCCGCGAGCGACGCGCGGACCCGCTCGCGGCTCTCCGCCACCGCCTTGTCCGGCAATCCGACGATGATGAACGCCGGCAGCCCCGCGGAAAGCTGGACCTGCACTTCGACCGCCCTGGCCTCGAGGCCGAGATAAGCGACAGTGGCGACGGTCGCGGCCATCAGGCCCCGTCCCCCGAACGCTCAACACTGGTCAGAAGTCCCCCTAGCTCGGCGGTCCGACGCTAGACCGGAGAGGCGGCTCGCTCAAGCGGCTTGCGCGATGCCTCGCGCATGGCCACATCCGGGCAATGAAATCGCGCGAGCAATGGCGGCAATTCTTCGACCAGCCCCGTGTCGAATGGGGCATGTTCGCGCTTGGCATCCTGCTGATCGTCATCGGTTTCGCCGTGGCACCGCTACCTGGACCCGGCGGTATCTTCTTTCTCGCCCCGGGCCTCGCGCTGGTCCTGAAAAGCAGCATGTGGGCGAAGCGGCACTATGTGCGCCTCAAGCGTTGGCAGCCCAAAGCCGGGCGCTGGATGGACTGGGCGCTTCGCAGGCCGAGCGCGCAGCGGCGCGAAGCGATCCGCAAGGCCGAGAAGGAGCAGGCAGCGGTCCCCGACGAGGGCCTTGGCAATTGACTTGCGGCGCGCTCTCCACTATCGGCGCGCACGACAGCGGCTGCCTCTATGGGCGGCCCTTTTTCTTTTAGATTTTGAGGCATGAGCGATGAAGCGCACCTTTCAGCCGAGCAACCTGGTCCGCAAGCGGCGCCACGGGTTCCGCAGCCGCATGGCGACGGTCGGCGGCCGCAAGGTGCTGAACGCCCGGCGCGCCCGCGGCCGCAAGAAGCTCAGCGCCTAACCATTCTCAAGAAGCGCGCCGATTTCCTTGCCGCGAACAGCGGCATGCGCGCCGCCACGCCCGGATTCATCCTGCTGGTCCGCGACCGCAAGGATTCGGACCCGCTGATCCGCGTCGGCTTCACTGTCACCAAGAAGATCGGCGGAGCGGTCATCCGCAACCGGATGAAGCGGCGCTTCCGCGCGCTCGCCCGCGAAATCGTGCCGACAAAGGGAATCGCCGGCGCCGACCATGTGATGATCGGGCGCTCCAAGGGTATTGAGCGCGAGTTCGGCCTGCTTCGTAGCGAGCTGGCCGGGGCGCTCGATCAGCTCCGCAAGCAATGATCGCTAAGCTCATGATCCTGATCGCCAAGGCGTGGCAGAAGGGCCCGTCGCAAATCCTTCCGCCGAGCTGCCGCTACCAACCGAGCTGCTCAGCCTATGCGATCACCGCAATCCAACGCTATGGCGCCGCCCGCGGGGGCTGGATGGCGATGAAACGCATCCTTCGCTGCCACCCGTGGGGTGGGCAAGGCCCTGACCCTGTACCGTAAGAGGATCGAACCTAAGTGAACGAGAACAAGAATCTGATCCTCGCGGTGGCGCTGAGCGCGCTCGTGCTGCTCGGCTGGACGTGGGCCGCCAACAAATATTTCCCAACGGCGACTCCCCAGACCACGAAGGTCGAGAACGGCAAGCAGCAGCCCCTGCCGCAGCCGCAGGCCCAGCCGACGCTTCCCACGTCTGAGCCGGCCACGCCAAAGGTTCTTCGGACCCGATCCGCGGTGCTGAGCTCGACGCCGCGGGTGAAGATCCAGACACCTTCGCTGCAAGGCTCGATTAACCTCAAGGGCGCGCAGATCGACGACCTGACCCTGGTCCGACAGCGCCAGACGATCGCGAAGGACTCGCCGCCGGTCCGATTGCTGTCGCCGCTCGGCGCGCCCGGCGCCTACATCGCCTCGTTCGGCTGGACCGGGCAGGGCGTGCAGGTTCCGACGCTGGATACGGTGTGGGCCGCCGACAACCAAAGCCTGACGCCGGGGCACCCGGTGACGCTCAGCACGCAGATGCCAGACGGCACCCGCTACGAAATCAAGATCGCGGTCGACGAAGGCTATCTGTTCAACGTCGGCCAGCGGGTCACCAACGCCTCCGACAGGCCGCTGACGCTCCGCCCGATCGGCCTGGTCAGCCGAGCGCTCAAATCGCACGATCCGGACAGCTGGACCAACCACGTCGGGCCGATCAGCGTGTTCGGTGGCAAGGCCGATTACGACGTCGATTACAAGACACTCGACGAAGGCAGCCACCCATTCGACAACGTCACCGGCTGGCTTGGTTTCACCGACATGTACTGGCTGACCGCGCTTGCCCCCGGCGACGCGACGATGAGCGCTGACTTCCGGCGCAGCCCGAGCGGCGGCTACCAGGCCGATTACGCGCTGGCTCCGGCGGTGGTTGCGCCAGGTCAGTCGGTCAATACCGAAACGCGACTGTTTGCCGGTGCCAAGGAGAAAGCCTGGCTCGACCGCTACGAGGACGCCGGCATCCCGAAGCTCTCGAAGTCGATCGACTGGGGCTGGTTCGAATTCTTCATGCGGCCGATCTTCGACCTGCTGATGTTCTTGTTCCACACGGTCGGCAACTTCGGCGTGGCGATCATCTGCCTGACGCTCATCGTCCGGCTGCTCATGTTCCCTATCGCGCAGAAGCAGTTCCAATCGATGGCGGCGATGCGCAAGATTCAGCCGAAGATGAAGGCGCTTCAGGAGCGGTTCAAGGACGACAAGGCGCGGCAGCAGCAGGAAATCCTGAAGCTCTACCAGGCCGAGAAGATCAACCCGGCAGCAGGCTGCCTCCCGATCCTGCTCCAGATCCCGATCTTCTATGCGCTCTACAAGGTGCTCGTGGTCAGCGTCGAAATGCGCCACCAGCCGTTCATCCTGTGGATCAAGGATTTGTCGGCTGCCGATCCGCTGACGCCCTTCAATCTGTTCGGCTACGCCCCGTGGGCGCTACCGGCGTTCCTGGTGATCGGCGTTCTTCCGATCCTGGTGGGCGCCACTCAGTGGGTGTCGATGAAGCTCAACCCGCAGGCGATGGACCCGGCGCAGGCGCAGATCTTCGCGCTGATGCCGTGGTTCCTGGTATTCATCATGGCACCGTTCGCGGCCGGGCTTCAGGTCTATTGGATCACCAACAATTTGCTGACGATCGCCCAGCAATGGTGGCTCTATCGCAGGTACGGCCTGCACTTCAGCGACACGCACCCGGTCCAGACATGAGCGAAGCCGACGAAGGGCTTGCCGAACGCGCGCGCAGGCTGTTCGCCGGGCCGATCGATTTCCTGAAGTCGGCGCCCGAGCTCAAGTTCCTGCCAGACCCGATCGCCCCCGAGATCGCCTTCGCAGGCCGCTCGAACGTCGGCAAAAGCTCGCTGCTCAATGCGCTGACCAACCGCAACAAGCTGGCGCGGACCTCGAACACGCCGGGGAGGACTCAGGAGCTCAACTTCTTCGACGTCGGAAGCCCGCTGCAGCTGCGGCTCGTCGACATGCCCGGCTACGGCTTTGCCGAGGCGCCCAAGGACATGGTCAAGCGCTGGCGATTCCTGGTGAACGACTATTTGCGCGGCCGGGCGGTGCTGAAGCGCGCGCTGGTGCTGGTCGATTCGCGGCACGGCCTCAAGGAAGTTGATCGCGACGTGATGCGGATGCTCGACGATGCCGCGGTCAGCTATCACCTCGTCCTCACCAAAAGCGACAAGGTGAAGCCGTCCGCGCTCGGCGCGTTCTACGAAGCGACAATGGTCGAAGCAGCGAAGCATCCCGCCGCGCATCCCTCGATCTTCACCACATCGAGCGAAACCGGTAGCGGCATCGCCGAGTTACGAACCGCGATCCTCGAAGCCGCGACCACGTAAAGGAGCTTTCTTTGTTCAAGCTGATCATCGGCAATCGCGCTTATTCAAGCTGGTCGATGCGCGGCTGGCTCGCCGCTAAGCAATCGGGCGAGGAGTTCGAGGAGCTCGTTGTGCCGATGTTCGACGCGGAATGGGACCAGCGCCGCGAGGGCGACGAGTTCGCGCCGTCGCTCGGCAAGGTGCCGATCCTGTGGGACGGCGATATCGTCGTCTGGGACAGCTTGGCGATCGTCGAGTTTCTTTCCGACCGCTACGGCGATGCGCTCTACTGGCCAGAAGACGAAGGTGCGCGCGCGGTAGCGAGGTCGATGGCGGCGGAGATGCATTCGGGCTTCGCGAACCTTCGCCGAGAGCTGCCGATGAATGTCCGCAAGAGCTTTCCCCCGGCCGATCTCAGCGACGAGGTTCGCGAGGAGATCGATCGGATCCTGCAGCTTTGGGCCCAAGCCCGCGCGCGCTTCGGCGGAACCGGGGATTTCCTGTTCGGCCAATGGTGCGCGGCGGACATGATGTATGCGCCGGTCGTCACCCGGTTCATCACCTACGGGGTCCCGGTGCCCAGTTTTGCCGGCGTCTACATGAAGGCGGTGCTGTCGCAGCCGCACGTCGCCGAATGGATCGACAAGGCCCAGGATGAGCCGTGGGTGATTGAGCAGTGGGAGGTCGACAAGGCCGCCTAGGACGTCGACGACAGCGTCCGGGCGTCGCCGTACGGCGTCCCATCCTTGTGAACGAAGCGTCCGTCGAGCGTCCACATCATGTCGATGTCGGAATAAGCGCCGCCCTCTTCTTTTCCGGCGCTGACGCAGACGAAGCTGCACGGCTCGTCACCGCGGTTGATGAGGTTGTGGCCGTTGCGGACGCCCTTCGGCCAGGCGAGGATGTCGCCGGGGCCGACTTCCGTTTCCCCGTCGTTCTCGACCAGTATGGCACGGCCGGTCAGCATCACCAGCAGTTCGTCCTCGCCTTCATGCCAGTGGCGTTGGCTGGACCAGGCGCCGGGATCGAGTACGACGTGCCGGGCACCGAGAAGGGTCAGCTTCGCGGCCTCGGCGACCTTGCGCTGCCAGCGGCCTTGCACCGGCTCGTCGAATGGCGGCGGATAGCCTGTGCGGTTGGTCGGTTCGATAGAGTCCAGGTCGACCTTGGGCATTGCTCGCCTCCTCGCTTGCGGCAGCGGGTAGCAAGGCGAAGCGAGGCCTAGAAGGTCCCTTTGACCGAAAAGTTGAACATCGGCCCGACCAGCTCGTCGCGCTTGTCATAGAACGACACGGGGAATGCGTTCCGATAGCCGGTGTAGACCACGCGATCGAGCGTGTGGCGACCGTTGAAAATGTTGTCGACTGAGGCGCGCACCGTCATTCCGAACACATTCTTATGCTCGACGTAGAATCCGACCATCCACGGGATGTCGAGTTCGCGGAAGACCTCGGTCAGGAAGTAATTTTTCGTGTAATGACGGTGCTGGACATAGGCCTGCACAGCCCACGGCGTTCCGGGGATGTCGTAGCGGATTTCGGCCGATCCCCACCGGTCCTGGATATTGGTGATCGGACGCTTTTCGCCGGTGAGCGGATCCTTGACCGAGGTCCATTCGCCGCCAAGGGTCAGGTCGAGCTTCGCACCCTTCCACCCAATCGGATCGAAGTTGATCGTGCTGACGCTTTCCGCGCCGATGCGGTCGGCGTGCGGAAGGTTGCCGATGCCTTCCTGGTCGTCGTTGATCGGGATGACATCGACGATGTCGGAGACTCGATAATAGTGAAGGTTGAGCCGGGTTTTCCCCCACTCGCCGAGGTCGCGCGAGAATTCGGTTTCCACCTCCCAACTCTGCGGCGGGACCAAATTAGGGTTTCCGGCATTCTCCCGATCCGAGGTGAGCTTGGGCTGGGCGAGGAAGTCGTAGAAGCTGATCTGGCCGACGCGGCGGCGAAGCTTGAGCGAGACATCCCAGCCCGGAGCCGGTCGCCAGCCGAGCGTGACGCTGCCCTTTGGCCGGAAGAATTTGCGCGCGGCCTGGTCGTCGTCGGTTCGGTCGAGCCGCGAGATTTCGCCGCCGGCCGCGACTTGCAGGTCGAGCGTCGAAGACAGTGGTCGGCTAAACGTCAGGATGCTTTCATAGCGGGTCTCGACGACCTTGCCGGTTCCTTCCGGGAACGGCTGCTCGATGAATTCGCCATCGGAATTTAGCTCGAACAATCCGCCCTTCTGGTCGAGCGAGTTGAACGCGCGCTCGAGCGACAGCTGCCAGTCGTTCGGCCCGGTGCGCCAGTGATATTCGCCGCGGCCGATGGTTTCGCCGATATGGGTGTCGCGGCTGAAGCGCTTGCCTTCGTCATCGGCGCCGCTGGAGTCGAAATGCAGGACTTGGGTGGTGACGAGCGGCTCGTGGTCCCAGTGACGGACGCCGATCAGCTTTAGCCGGCCCGGGCCGAGCCCGAACTCGTAATCGCCGTTGATGTCGCCTTTGTAGCCGGCGAGCTTGGTCTGGGTCCTGCGGCTGCGGATCTCGCCGTCGACCAATTCGCGACGGTCGGTTGTAAGCTGCGGGTTCCAATAAGGCGTGTAGCCAAGCGTCAGGTTGCCGATCGACGAGCCGGGGCCGTCCAGACCGAACTTGGCCTGAAGGTTGGCTTCCTCATATTCCGAATGATAGGCCTCGCGGCGGCGCTCTGTGACAACGTGGTTGCGGTCGGAGATCACGACTGGCCCACCAAGTCCGCCGCGGCCGGCCTCGTTGCGAGCCGAAAAGGTGTAGTCGATCGGGCCCTTCTTGCCCGAATAGCTGATCGAGCCGGCGAGATATTCGGGCTTGGCGTAATGGGCGCGGAAATTGGGGTCCCACTCGAACTGCCCAGACGACTTGTTTTCGGCTTTGAGGACGACGTTCGCGACCTGCCCGGCGAGCCCCGCAATGCCGAGGCTGGCGGCGTCGACGATCTCGATGCGGTCGACAATTGTGGCCGATGTGCGCTTCAGCTGGTCGACCGCGCCGCCCGATTTGTTGGCAATCCGCTGGCCATTGACGAGCACATTCTCGGTCGCCTGGCCGAGGCCGCGCTCGAGCTCCTGCGGAGTCGGCGACTTGATGGTGAAGCCCGGTACCTCGGCCAGCATGTCGTAAGCGGTCTTGGGCGCGAAGCGGGCGAAGTCCGCGGGCGTGTAAACGAGCTTAGCGCCTTGGGTGACGGTGGCAGGGGCTTGGCCGGCCAATGCAGGAGCGGCGGTAATCGCGGCGCTTCCCAGCAACAAGATTGTACGCAGCACGAGCATCGCAAACTCCCCATCAGTCGGCACGTCTGTATTCGTGCTACATTTGTAGCGTGCTACATTTGTAGCGCATGCGCAAGCTCTTTTTCGATCAATCGACAAACGCTAGGTCCGCTTGATGTCGATCGATCCCGTCGAGCTCGCCGCGCGGCTCATCTCCTGCCCCAGCGTTACGCCCGCGAGCGGCGAGGTATTCGACCTGCTCGAGGCCGCGGTGACGCCGCTGGGTTTCACCTGTCACCGGTGGGTGATGGGCGAAGCGCCGGATGGACCGACCGAGAATATGGTCGCGATCCGGGGTTCGGGCGCTCCGCACTTCGGCTTTGCCGGCCACCTCGACGTCGTTCCGCCCGGCGAAGGCTGGGACGGCGACCCGTTCGGCGGCGAGATCGTGAATGGAGTGCTGGTCGGCCGCGGCGCTAACGACATGAAAAGCGCCATCGCAGCCTATGTCGCCGCCGTTTCACGCCTCGGCGACACCCAAGGCACCTTGTCGCTGCTGATCACCGGCGATGAGGAAGGCTATGCCGTCTACGGCACGCCGCGGATCATCGACTGGCTCAACGAGCGGCAGATCCGCCCGGACATGATCCTGATCGGCGAGCCGACCTCGGTCGACCGGCTCGGCGACACGGTGAAGATCGGCCGCCGCGGCTCGGTCAACATGTGGATCGAGGTGCCCGGCGTCCAAGGGCATGTCGCCTACCCGCACCGCGCGACCAACCCGATCCCTGCCCTGGCGCGGGTGATCGCGGCGCTCGACGCGGTTCATCTCGACGACGGCACCGACCAGTTCCCGCCTTCAAACCTCGAATTCACCGCGATCTCGACCCCGACGACGGCCAGCAATGTCATTCCGGGCTCGGCGACGGCGCAGCTCAACATCCGCTTCAACAATCTGCAGAAGGGCGCGGACCTGGTGCGGATGGTCGAGGAGATCGCCGCGCGCGAGGCGCCGGGCGCCCAGGTCACCGCGCGTATCTCCGGGGAAGCGTTCCTGACCCCACCGGGACAGCTTTACGACGTCATCGTCGAAGCGATCGAGGAAGAGACCGGCGCGAAGCCGGAGCTATCGACCAGCGGCGGCACCTCAGACGGCCGCTTCCTGATCCAGCTCTGCCCGGTGGTCGATTTCGGGCTCCCCAACGCCACGATGCACAAGCTCAACGAATGCGCCGCAGTCGAAGACATCCACGCGCTGTCGCGAATCTATGAGCGGATCGTGCGGAAGGTGGTGGGTTAGGCAACCGATTTGGCGCCGCGGTCGGCGTTGCCGATCCACGACAGGAATTCTTCCTCGAACATCGGCGGCGCGAACACATAGCCCTGGACGATATCGCAGCCCATGGCGCGCAGCATGTCGGCCTGGCCGACGGTCTCGACCGCCTCGGCCACGATCTCGCAATCGACGCCCTTGATCAGCTGGATCACGGCCTGGACGACGACGCGCGCTTTGTCCGATTGCTCGATGTCCGCGATCAGCGACGGATCGAGCTTCACCCGGTCGAGCGGCATCGAGCGAAGACGCGCGAGGTTGGAATAGCCAGTGCCGAAATCGTCGATCGCGATCCGCGCACCGTCTTTGCGCAAAGCCGCGATGTCCTCGAGGACGCCTTGGCTGACCTCCATCGCGGCGCTCTCGGTGAATTCGAGCTCCACCAGCGATAGCGGCACATTTGCCTCGGATAGAGCCTGGCGGAGGCGAATAAAGAAGTCGGCGCGCTCGACCTGGCGCGGACTGATGTTGAACGACAGCCGGCTGTTGAAGCCGTTGCGGTGCCAGCTGCCGAGGACATTCGCGACTTCGGCGATGACCCAGTCGCCGATTTCGGCGATGACCCCGGTTCGCTCAGCGATTGGAATGAAGGTCGCCGGGAGGCGCAAGCCGTCGCGGGCGTGGTTCCAGCGAAGCAAAGCCTCAGCGCCGACGACTTCGCCGGTGACGAGGCTCATCTGAGGCTGAAAGGCGAGCACGAAGTCGCCGCGCTGGACCGCCTCGGTCAACGCTTTCTCGACCTCGACTTTTTGCTGATGCTCGGCGGCGAGGTCCGCGTTGAACAGGCAGTGCTGCCCCCCGCCCGCCGATTTGGCGCGGTACATCGCGATGTCCGCGGCGCGCATCAACGCTTCGATGCTGGTGCCGTGATCTGGCGAGATCGCGACACCGATCGACGCGCCGATATCCACGCTGTGCGAGCACAGCTCGAATGGCTCGGAAATGGCTAAAACCACTCGGCGGGCGATCCGCTCGATCTCGGCGACGGACTGAATCTCCGGGAAGAACAAAGTGAATTCGTCGCCGGCCAGGCGCGCAAGCAGCGGCCGGACCCGGGCGCTTCCAGTGAACTCCGCGTTGACGACCACACGAAGGCGGTTCGCGACCATGATCAGCAACTGGTCGCCGCGGGCATGACCGAGGCTGTCGTTGACATTCTTGAAGCGGTCGAGGTCGACGAACAGCATCGCTGAGTTCGATCCGTCGAGTGCCTCGCTGAGCAGCTTGTCGGCCTCCGACCGGAAATGCAGCCGGTTGGGAAGCGACGTGACGGGGTCATACATCCCGAGCGCATGGGCATTCTCGATCGACGCCCGGACCTCGGAGAACAGGCTGTCCACCGCCGCGGCGAGCTTCGGCATCGTGTTCTTGACCGAGACGGGCGCTGGCGAAACCAGGTCACCGTCCTCGACCGCGAGCAGCCGTTCGCTCAGCGCCGACAGGGCGCGGGCGCTCTCGCTGTTCGGCCGTTCCGAAGCGACGTAGCTGATCAGCAGGCAGAAGGCGCCGGCAACGAGCGCGGCGAGGATCTTCTGGTCGAACTCCGTCAGATAGAGGAGCGCGGTCAGCGAGAAGAGGAAGGACGCAAAGCCGGCGGCACACGACAGCATCGCGTTGCTGACTTTCTGGGCCGTGCCTGCTTTCATCCCGTGATGCGCCTCGCGCGACGGCTTACTTCCGCCTGACACACCCGCGTTAAAGAATAGGGGTTAAGAAAGGACTATCGGCGCCTGAGGACGAGATAGAGGCTGCCGCCTCCGCCATGACGCCGGTGAGCACCGCGAACCGCGGCGATCGAGGCTGCGTGGCGCGATGCGGCGAGCCAGTCGTGGACTGCCGCCCGGATTCTGCCGCGCTGGACCGGTGGGTCACCTGGCCGGTGGTGGCCGGTGATCAGCAGCACGATCCGCTCGCCGCACCCGATCGCTTGTTCGAGACCGCGGTCGATGGCGGTCCATGCGCCGTCGAGCGTCAGGCCGTGGAGATCGAGCACCCGGTCGGGCTCGACCGCGCCCGAGCAAAGCCGCCGATCCCAGCTCGAATCGAGGGTGTTCGAGCGAAAATCCTCCCCGGAACGCGGAGGTGGCAGTCCGGAGGACTGACGAAGGGGTCGGACGCGGTTCGCCCTCTCCACCGTCCGCAGCGCGGCCGGTCCCCCACCCCGTTCCGGGAAGGATCGGGCTTCACGCGATAATGGCCGGATGGAGGCCGTTACCCGGCCCCATAATTCCTTTTCCTCAGGGCTGAGCGAGCGCACGCGCGGCGAGGCCTCTGGGGATGAGAATCAGCGCTTCTCCCGATGCCGACATCCCGCCCGCAATCGCTACTGCCTCGTCTCCCGCACCCCAGAAAGTATCGAACCGGTTGGGGCCTTTGATCGCGCCGCCGACGTCCTGCGCGACCCAAATGCCGTCAACCTCGCGGCGGTCCGCCTTGTGAAGGAAAATCGGCGCGCCGAGCGGCACGTAATTGGGGTCGGTAGCGACGCTCCCGCGCGGAGTCAGCGCCACGTTCAGCGACCCGAGCGGCCCGGGCCCCGTCAGTTCCTTGAAAAAGACGTAGGAGGCATTTTCGCGCATCAGCGCGCGTCCCTGGTCGGGGTTGGCCCTGATCCAGTCCTTGATCGCCTGCATACTGGCACCGCCCGGAGGAAGGATTCCGCGATCGCGGAGCAGGCGTCCGATGGCCGTATACTCACGCCCGTTCTGTCCACCGTAGCCGATCCGCATGATCGTCCCATCCGCGAAACGGACTCGTCCCGATCCCTGGATCTCGACGAAGAACAGGTCGACCGGATCCTTCGCCCAAGCGATTTCGAGACCCCTGCCGGCGAGCGCTCCGTCCTCGATCTCGGAGCGCGTGAAATAGAGCGTGCAAATGCCGTTCCGGTCGATCCGGCGACCACCAGAACCGTTCGGTTGGGTGCAGCGGATGAGGTCGGACGGAACCCCGTAGATCGGCACGTATCCCGGCGCGGGCGTCCGCGACCCCTCAATCTCGGGCTCGTAATATCCGGTCATGAAGGCGCGGCCGTCGCCCACCTTCACCCAATCGAAGCTGTAGTAGAAAAAGCCCGGCGCATATTGAGGCGCCAGTGAGCTCGCCTGAGTGCAGAGCGCGTTCCAGTCGCCCGGCCTCGTAAGGCCCGAGGCGTCGGTACGGCGCATCAGCACCGGGCAGCTCGCCCGAAATGCGTTCAGCGCCCGCTCCGCTTCGTCCTGCTTGAGCACGCGCGGGGCTTCGAGCCTGACGCCCGTCTCGACCGCGTTGCGGCCAACGGGAGAAGGCGGCGGCGGAACCGGTTGCGGGACAGGCGCCGGGCGTGGCGCCGGAGGCGGAGGGGGAGCTTCAGGCGGTGGGACTGGCTGCGTGGCGCAAGCAGCCGTGAGTGCAAGGGCCGCGGCCAGGGCCGCCCGGCCTAAGAACCTCACTCTTCCTCGTCGGTTTCGACGAGAACCCAGTTCGGATCGCGCGAGCTCGTGTCGCGGCGGAAGGTCCACAGGTCACGCGTCTGGACCGCATCGCTGAGCGACCCGGCGACCACCTGCCCTTCCGAATTGCGCGTAACCGCCGCGATATCGGCTTCGAAGCGAACGGTGATGACCGCGATCGACCGTTCGATCGATGCTTCGGCGATTACGGCCTGGTCGATAGCGACCAGCCGATTGTCGAGCACGAGCCCGTCTTTCGTGCGCTGCTCGACTGCCGCGGCAAACGTCTCGTAAACGTGATCGTCGACGTGGCTCCTCACCGCATCGAGCTCGCCCTTCCAGAAGGATTCGAGGATCAGGCGATAGGCGGCCTTCGCGCCTTCGAGGAAGCGGGCCACGTCGAACGCGGAATCCGCGGCGAGGATCGCTCGAACGCCAGGCCCGGCGGTCGGCAGGAAGGCCATGTCGCCGCCATCGGCGGAAATTGGCTGCAGCGTCGCCGGCTGGGTGGCGCGCGGCTCAACCCGCGCGTCGGGATCCGCCGGCTTGAGGATCGGCTGCTGCTCGTGACCAGTGCGCTCGCCGAGCACGCTGTAGAGGCGCAGTCCGATGAACAATGCGACGAGCGCGAGAATGACAATGACGGCCAACTGAAGGTCCTACTTAATTTCGCCCACCAACATAGTGTGGATGGAGTAAAGATTCCAACACCGGCAACGCACGAAGGCGCCATTGCGCCCCAATTGTGCGGCTGCTAGTCGCCTCGCGGCAACGCGCCGCTCATTTCAGCGGCTCCCAAGACAGCTCAACGGATTGCAAGGACAGCATAAAATGGCGGATCAAGAACCGGCCGCAGGCAGCAATGGCTCGGGCAATGGCGAAACCGAGGCCCAGGTTTCGATCATCGCTCAATATGTGAAGGACCTCTCGGTCGAGAATCCGAGCGCTCCCCAGGTCTTTCAATGGCAGGTGCAGCCGTCGCTCGACGTCCAGTTCAACATCAACGTCGAGAAAGCCGCCGATGACATCCACGAAGTGGCGCTGAAGATCGAAGTTGCCGCGCGGTCAGAGAACGGCGTCCATTTCGTGGTCGACCTCAGCTACGCGTGCCTGTTTGGACTGCGCAACGTGCCGGAAGAAGCGCTTCCGCCTTTCCTCCTGATCGAAGCGCCGCGGCTTATCTTCCCGTTCGCTCGCCAGATCGTCGCGGAGGCGGTGACCAACCTCGGCTTCCCGCCGCTCCTGCTCGATCCGATCGACTTTGCAGCGGCATATCTGTCTCAGGCGCAGGCGATGCAGGAGCAAGCTGCGCCGGAGGGCGGAGCGAGCGGCGGAAACGAGCCGGCGCCGTCGGAAGCCTGACGCCGCCCCGGCCGAGCGGCGCATGAACCTCCTCAAGTCGACGGGGACGATCGGCGGGCTGACGATGGTCAGCCGAATCGCCGGGTTTGCGCGCGAGATGCTGATGTCGCGCATCCTCGGCGCGGGCGTCTACACCGACGCTTTCTACGTCGCATTCCGGCTGCCCAACACGTTCCGGCGCTTGTTCGGCGAGGGGGCGTTCTCGGCCGGCTTCGTGCCGCTTTACAGCCAGCGCCTTCAATCCGGCGGTGAGGCGGAGGCCAAGAAGTTCTCCGAAGAAGTCCTGGCGGTTTTCCTGCCGACCCTGATCCTGTTCACCGTCCTGTTCATCGCGCTGATGCGGCCCTTCATCTGGGCGATCACCGGCTGGCATGGGGATCAGCTGACGTTCGGGACGTTCCTGACCCGGATCACCTTTCCCTACCTGCTGCTGATCAGCCTGGTGTCGCTATTCTCAGGCATCCTCAACAGCATCGCCCGTTTCACCGCCGCGGCCTTCGCCCCTGCCCTGCTCAACCTTGCGATGCTGTGCGCTTTGGTGATGTTCCGGCAGGGCGGCCCGGTCACTGCAACCGCGATCGCGGCAGCTGTGACGATCGGCGGAGTTCTTCAGCTCGGCTTGTTGCTCGCGGCGTGCAAACGGGCCGGGATCGTCCTCAAGCTGCGTAAGCCGAAGCTCACGCCCGGCGTTCGCCAATTCATTCGAGTGGTGATTCCGGCGACGCTCGGGGCCGGCGTCTATCAAGTGAGCGTATTCATCGACACTTTCTTCCTGACGCGTATCGGCACCGGCGCGGTCAGCTGGTTCAATTACGCCGACCGCCTCAACCAATTGCCGCTCGGTGTTATTGGCGCGGCGATCGGGACCGCGATCCTTCCGCAGGTCAGCCGCCACGTCGACGTCGGTGAGGCCGACAAGGCCGCGCGCGTTCAGGGCCAGGCCGCCGAGCTGGCGATGCTCCTGTGCCTTCCCGCCGCGCTGGCGCTCGCGGCAAGTGCACTGCCACTCGTATCGGCGATCTTTGAGGCCGGCCGATTCAACGCCCGCGACGCGCACTTTACGGCGCTGACGCTGTCGATCATCTCGCTCGGACTTCCCGCATATGTTTTGGTCAAGGTGCTGACGCCTGGCTTCTATGCCCGGCGCGACACGGCGACGCCGGTCAAGGTCGCGATCGGAGTGCTGATCGCGAACGTCATTCTCAATTTCGCGCTGATCCCGTCGTTCGGGATCGCCGGCCTTGCCGCGGCCGTTGCGATCAGCTCCTGGCTTAACTGCGCCGTCCTTTATGTGCTGCTTCATCGCCGCGGTCATTTCCGGGTCGAAAAATGGCTTGCGTCGCGGATCGCGCGCCAGCTGATCGCGGCGGGGGCAATGGTCGTTGCGCTGATCGCGATCCGGACGGCGTTGGCCGGATGGTTCGACGGCTCGTTCAGCCAGCGGCTCGCCGGCGTGATGGCGATCGTGGCGGGCGGGATGATCGTTTATTTCCCACTGGTCTGGATCCTCGGCGGCACCGACCGCGAGGAGCTGAAGGCACTGGTGCGGCGAAGGAGGCCTTATACCGATGCCGGCTGAGGCTCAGGCCATGCGGGTGGTTTCCGGCATCCAGCCCACGGGCGGGCTGCATCTTGGCAATTTGCTGGGCGCGATCCTGCGCTGGGTGCGGATGCAGGACGAGGCCGAGTGCCTCTACTTCCTCGCCGATCTCCATGCCTTGACGGTTGACGTCGACCCTGAAGAGCTTCGCTCGAACGTTCGCGAAATGGCTGCAGCCCTGATCGCCAGTGGGATCGATCCCGTAAAGTCCGTGGTATTCGCGCACAGCGCCGTTCCAGCGCATCCCGAGCTCGCCTGGATCCTCGGCTGCACCGCGCGAATGGGTTGGCTCAATCGCATGACGCAGTGGAAGGACAAGGCCGGCAAAAACCGCGAAGGCGCTTCGCTCGGCCTGTTCAGCTACCCCGTCCTGCAGGCGGCTGACATCCTGCTCTATCAGGCAACCCACGTGCCGGTCGGCGATGACCAGAAGCAGCATGTCGAGCTTACCCGCGACATCGCACTCAAGTTCAACACTGACTTCGATGTCGACCTGTTTGTGCCGCCGGAGCCGTTCATCGGTGGCGGGGCGGCGGCGCGGATCATGAGCCTTCGCGACGGGAGCTCGAAAATGTCGAAGAGCGACCCGTCCGACATGAGCCGGATCAATTTAACCGACAGCGACGACGAAATTGCTCAGAAGATCCGCAAGGCCAAGACCGATCCGGAGCCGCTGCCAGCCGATCCCGCCGGGCTCGACGGACGACCGGAAGCGAAAAATCTGGTCGGCATCTACGGCGCAATCACCGGCGAGAACGTCGAGCAGGTCCTCGGTCGCTTCGCGGGACAAGGCTTCGGCTCGTTCAAGCCCGCGCTTGCCGACGCGCTCGTCGAGCTCATTGCCCCGCTTCGTACGCGGTTAGAGCAATTCCGTGCCGATCCGGGCGAGCTCGACCGGATTCTTGCCGCCGGTGCTGAACGGGCGAGCGCAATGGCCGCACCTACGCTTGCGGCCGCGTACCGTGCCGTCGGTTTAACGCGATAGAAGCTCGCTTCATGGGCGGTTCACGCCGCAATGTGCTATAGCGTTAGGGTTAAACGAGATTTTTCCCGACTCGAAGGGGTGTAACATGCGTATTTCAAAGCTTGCCGCAGCGCTTGCGCTCGGCATTTCCGCGGTCGGTCTTTCGGCCTGCGCACAATCTCTCAACACGACCGTGTCGCGGTATCAGGCGATGCCGGCGCCGCAGGGCCAGAGCTTCTTCGTCGTACCTGGCGAGGGCATGGCGGCGACCGGTGGTCTCGAATTCCAGCGCTACGCAACTCTCGTCGCTCAACAGCTTCAGGCGCGCGGTTACACGCCGGCGTCCGATCCGAAGAGCGCGAGCATGGTCGTTCAGCTTGGCTATGGCGTGGACTCGGGCCAGGTCCGGGTGGTCGAAGATCCGTTCTACCGGAACCGTTACCGGTACGGCGGCTTCTACGATCCCTTCTATAGCCCCTTCTATTATCCGCGCTTCGGCTTCGGACGGGGCTATTATTCGTACGGCTGGGACGATCCGTTCTGGTACGGCGGCCGTGGGATCGACAGCTACGTCGAATATCATAGCCAGATCGACCTCCATATCCGGCAGTCGGGAACCAACGCGCCATTGTTCGATGGCCGCGCCCAAGCGCGCTCGCAGACCAACCGGCTCGATGTCGTAGTCCCGAGCCTGGTCGACGCGATGTTCACTGGTTTCCCGGGACGCAGCGGCGAGACGGTGAAGATCACCATCCCAACGCGGCCGACGGCTTAACAGTTCGCGATTTTGCGAGGGGCAAAAAGGGCCCGCCGGAGCGATCCGGCGGGCCCTTCTTTTTCGACTGCTCAAGGCAGCCGAAAATCCCTCCCCCTTAACCTTCGAGCTGCCTCGTCAGCAGCCGGATGTCGGCATCGAGCTCGGCATCGCTCGCGCGCAATTTCTCGATCTGGCGAACGGCGTGAATCACCGTCGTGTGATCCCGCCCGCCGAAGCGCCGACCGATGTCGGGCAGCGACTTGGGTGTGAGCTGTTTCGACAAATACATGGCTACCTGTCGCGGACGGGCGACTTCGCGCGCTCGGCGCGCGGAGGTCATCTCTGCTTTGCGTATCCGATAATGCTCGGCGACCTGGGTCTGGATCTCGTCGATCGAGATCCGCCGCTGGTTGGCGCGAAGCACGTTGGCCAGCACTTCCTCAACGAAGGCGACGTCGATCGGCCGACCGGTCATCATCGCGTAAGCGCCGATGCGATTCAGCGCGCCTTCGAGCTCACGCACCGACGAAGTCACCCGTCGCGCGAGGAAATCGATCACCGGACGCGGCATCTCGACACCCGGAAGCGCTTCCAGCTTGGCAACGATGATGTTGAAGCGGAGCTCGTAATCGGCCGCGTTGATGTCGGCGACGAGGCCCCATGACAGGCGCGACAGGATGCGCGGGGCGATCCCGTCAAGGTCCTGAGGGGCGCGGTCCGACGTGATCACCAGCCGCCGTCCAGCGGTGATGATCTCGTTCATCGTGTGGAAAAATTCTTCCTGGGTGGAATCCTTGCCGGCGATGAACTGGACGTCGTCGATCAGTAGAAGGTCGGCGTTCCTAAGCCGTTGCTTGAAGCCGATCGTATCATTCTCTTTGAGCGCTCGGATGAACTCGACCATGAACTTCTCGGCCGACATCGACACCACGCGGGCGCCGCGATTGTGCGCCAGGAAGGCATGGCCGATCGCGTGGAGCAAATGGGTTTTGCCGCGCCCAGTGCCGCCGTGGATGAAGAGTGGGTTGAAGCTGACCGTTTGCGAGGTCGCGAGCGTGCGCGCAGCGGTCGCCGCGACTTCGTTCGCCTTGCCGACGACGAAGGTCTCGAAGCGGTAACGCGGGTCGAAGTTGGGCGCGTTGGGATCGCGTTCGGACGGGAGCGGCGCTTCCTCGAGGATAAGCAACGGCGCCGGGCGCGGCGCGTCGGCAGCGGCAATGACCCGTACTTCCCGAACCACCGGCAATACGGTCTTCCATGCAAGCGTGAGGCGTTCGCCGAAATGCGAACGGACCCAGTCGGCCATGAACTGGCTCGGCATGACAATGTCGAGCATCCCGCTGTCAGGCTCGAACGTCCCGATCTCGGCCGGCTTCAGCCAGCCGTCGAAAGTGCGTGCGCCAAGATCGCGGCGGAGTCCCGAGCGAATCGATTCCCAGGCTGCGTCGAGCGGCGCGGCATGCGGTGCCGCGGCTAGCTCAACAGACGAACTTGCCCCTCCGCCTTGCACTAGCCCGCGCCTCCTTTTCCGACCCCCAAAACCAAAGACAAAAGGATCCCGACGCGCGCGATGCGAGTCGCGCAGCCAGAGGTTCTTTTCTCTCTTGCCCCCGGCGCGGATTCGCGCCCGGAAAGACCTTTTTGAGATTGTCGCGGGCAGCTTTCAAGCGGGTTTTTTCACGAAAGTGAAATAAAGCCACTTGACATAGGGATAAGGCCGAAAGTTCAAAAAAAGGGCAGAAAGCTGCCACTTTTCCGGTTAGCCGAGCGTTAACGACCGCGCGAATCGCCGGAATTGCTGCATTTTTTTAACGGTCCAAAAACGGGACGGGCCGCCGGTTGCCCGACGGCCCGCCGAAAGCGTTTCTAAAAGCGACTTTTAACCGAGCGACGCAACCCGTTTGGACAGCCGCGAAAACTTCCGCGAGGCCGTGTTTTTGTGGATGACGCCGCGAGCGACGCCGCGCGCCATCTCCGGCTGAGCCTTCTTGAGCGCTTCCGCGGCCTCGGCTTTCTTGCCCGACTCGAGGGCCGTCTCAACGGCCTTGATGAAGGACCGGATGCGGCTGATTCGCGAGTGGTTAATGGTGGCGCGAGTCGCGTTGCGGCGGATGCGCTTTTTGGCCTGCGGCGTGTTCGCCATTTTATTCCTCTAGCTCAATGAAAAACGGCGCGGCCCAAAGGCTCGCACCGAAGTGCCTGGTCCCGTAGCGAGAAGCGGGTCCAAGGTCAACGCTGGCACTTGGGGCAATAGAAGGTCGACCGCCCGCCCTGGACGATGCGGTTGACGGCACCGCCGCATGCGCACGGCTTACCCTCGCGGCCGTAGACCGAGAAGCTTTTCGAAAAATAGCCCAGCTCGCCGGCCGGGCTAGCGAAGTCGCGAAGCGTCGAGCCTCCCGCGGCGATCGCTTCGGAAAGTACGTCGTGGATCGCTGGAATCAAGCGCTTCAGTCGGTCCAGCGATACCGATCCCGCTGCCCGTTTCGGATGGATGCCCGCGCGGTAGAGCGCCTCGCACACATAAATATTGCCGAGTCCGGCCACGATTCGCTGGTCGAGGAGCAGGAGCTTGATCGGCGCGCTTCGCCCCGCCAGCCGCCGCTGAAGCTCCTTCGCGTCGAGGTCGAACGGCTCTGGTCCGAGCGCCTTGAACGCCGGCCATTCGCCAAGCTCTTCGGTCCGGATGAGGTCGAGCGAGCCGAACCGCCGGGAGTCATTGAGCGCGACCCGCCGGCCCTCGTCGGTATCGATGATGAAATGGTCATGCTTCAGTATCTCGCTCGGATCGACCCGCCAGTGACCGGACATGCCAAGGTGGAAGACCAAGGTGTCGTCTCGGTCGGTGTCGATCAGTCCATATTTGGCGCGGCGCCTGAGGCCCGTCACCCGCGCCCCTGTCAACCGCTGGCCCAGATCAATCGGCAATGCTCGGCGCAAATCGGGCCGACGTGCCTCGACGCGTTCGATCCGTTGGCCGAGCAGGACTCGTTCCAGCCCGCGAACGGTGGTTTCAACTTCGGGAAGCTCCGGCACGCCCGCGATATGGCGAAGCCGCCCCAAGCCCGCTAGAGGCACGCTCCGCATGAGCGACAAGGTCAATTTCGGCGACGAGCTCGTCAGCCCCGAGGAGAAGACGCGGCGCGTCGGCGCGGTCTTCAGCTCAGTCGCTCGCCGCTACGACGTGATGAACGACCTGATGTCGGGCGGAATGCATCGGCTGTGGAAGGACCGCTTCGTTGATCGGGTGAAGCCGCGGCAGGGCGAGCACATCCTCGATATGGCGGGCGGAACCGGCGACGTCGCCTTCAGGATGGTCAGACGCGGCGCACTCGTCACGGTCGCGGACATCAATGCGGACATGCTCGAGGTCGGCAAGGAACGCGCGAGGAAGCGCGGCCTGACCGGGTTAAGCTGGAAGGTCGAAAACGCCGAGAAACTCAGCTTCGCGAGCGGTAGCTTCGACGCCTACACGATCGTTTTCGGAATCCGGAACGTGACGAACATCCCCGCCGCGCTTCGCGAGGCGCACCGGGTGCTGAAGCGCGGCGGGCGTTTTTATTGCATGGAATTCTCGTCGAGCGACTGGCCCGGCTTTTCGACTCTGTACGAAGCCTTCGCGTCCAACGTCATCCCGCGCATCGGCAAGGCCGTTGCCGACGATGAGGACAGCTATCGCTATCTAATCGAGAGCATCCGTCGATTCCCTCGCCCGACGCAATTCAAGGCGATGGTTGCGGAGGCGGGATTCGTTCGTGCCGCGGCCGAGCCGATGCTCGGCGGGCTTGTGACCATCCACTCGGGCTGGAAGATTTGACGACCAGCGTCACCCACCTGTGGCGTTTGCTGAAATGGGGCCGGACGCTGGCGCGGCATGGCGCTTTGCGCGGCATCATCGAAGATCCGATGACCCCGCCGCCAGTCAGGCGCTTGGCCCGCTTCATCAGCGTCGGGACGAGAGCTCCTGCCACGCCCGATTATGCGACGGCGCTGGTCGCGATCGGGCCTGCCGCGATCAAGCTCGGCCAGGCGCTGTCGACGAGGCCCGATCTGGTCGGCGCAAAGGCCGCTGCTAACCTGTCCCTACTGCAGGACGACCTGCCGCCAGCGCCGTTCGTCGAGATCAAGCGGACGATCGAGCTGTCGTTCGGCGCGCCACTCGAGACACTCTATTCGGAATTTGACCAGACTCCGGTCGGCGCCGCCTCCATTGCCCAAGTACATCGCGCAGTGACGACCGAAGGCCGCCAGGTCGCGGTCAAGGTGCTCCGGCCGCACATCGAGGAGGAGTTCGCCAAGGCGATCGAGACCTATGAGTGGGCCGCGGCTCATGTCGAGCGTTACGGCGGAGAAGCCCTGAGGCTTCGGCCGCGCCTGGTCGTCGCCCAGTTCCGCCAGTGGACCGCCCGCGAGCTCGATCTCCAGCGCGAGGCCGCGTCGGCGTCCGAGCTGCGCGAGAATATGATCGCCGAGCCCGGCTATTATGTGCCGGAGATCGACTGGCGCCGGACCGCGCGCAGGGTGCTGACCCTCGAATGGCTGGATGGAATCAAGCTCGGCGACCGCGATGCCCTGATCGCTGCGAAGCAGGATTGCTCGGCCCTTGCCGCGACGCTGGTCAAGGCGTTCCTGCGCCAAGCGGTGGTCGACGGCTTCTTCCACGCCGATCTCCACCACGGCAATCTGTTCGCCCTTCCTGACGGACGCATTGCCGCGATTGATTTCGGGATCATGGGTCGGATCGATCGGCGCGCCCGAGTCTGGCTCGCAGAGATCCTCTACGGCCTGATCACCGGCGATTATGAGCGGGTCGCTCAAATCCATTTCGAAGCGCAATATGTGCCGCCGCACCATAATGTGCAGGAGTTCGCGACCGCACTGCGCGCGGCTGGCGAGCCGATCCGCGGGCTGCCGGTCAAGGACATCAGCATTGGGCGGATGCTCGAAAGCCTGTTCTCGATCACTCGCGATTTTGACATGCAGGTGCAACCGCATCTGCTGCTCCTGCAAAAAACGATGGTGATGAATGAGGGCGTCGCGTCGACGCTCGATCCCGACATCAATATGTGGGAGACGGCCGAGCCGTTCATCCGTGAATGGATCCGCTCAGAGCTCGGTCCGGAGGCCTATTACGCCGACCGGCTCATCGAGCTGGTTCGAGCGCTCAAGAAGATCCCCGACCTGATCGACCGGCTCGACGAATATTACCCGCCGCGCGGCGCGGCTCCGCCACCGCCGCCGTTGCCCGACATCGCGATTATCGAGCAGAAGAATTGGTGGGGCTATGCGCTGGCGGGCGTACTTGGAGCTGCGCTTGCCGCGGGCGTGATGCTGATTCTCTGAGGGGGAACATATGCTGAGATTCTCGATCGCGCTGGCGCTCGCAATGCCGCTGAGCGTGGCGGCCGCGCAGCCCGCGCTCGCCGCCGCTCCCGCCGCCACCGGCCATGCGGAGTTGGTCAGCCTGTTCGCTGACTGGCGCGCCTTCAACCATCCCCAGATCGTCAACGGAAAGCCAGACTATTCGGCGGCCGCAATGGCCGCGAAGGCGCGGCACCTGCCCGAGTTCCAGCGGCGCCTGAAAGCAATCGGCACGAATGGCTGGTCGGCATCAGAGCGCGGGGATTACCGGCTGGTCGAGGCCGAGATGAACGGCCTCGATTTCTTCCTTCGAGTGTTGAAACCGTGGGCGCGCGATCCCGGCTTCTACCAAACGATATTCGCCGAAATGAGCGACGTGCCCGCCCATGAAGGTTCGTCCGCCGAACCCAACGTAGATCTCCACAATTTTACCTATCCGCTGTCCGCCGCCGACGACGCGAAGCTGACTGAGATGATCGGTGCGGTCCCTGCGATGCTGGCCGACGCCAAGGTCAATCTCGCTGGCAGCCGGGCACACGATTTGTGGGCCTATGGCGACCGCGCCTTCAACGAGCAGGCTGAGGTACTAGCAAAGCTCGAAGCCGGAACGCTCATCCTTAACGACCTCGGCGGCAAGCGTCCGGCGTCGCTTCGGGGCGCATCGCCGCAGCTCCGTGCTGCCGTCGCCAATGCTCGCATCGCGACCGAACAATTTGCCACGTGGATCCGAAGCGAGGCCCCGAAGCGCGCGGGCGCCTCCGGTGTCGGCAAGGCCAATTACGATTGGTATCTGAAGCACGTCCTCCTCAGCAGCTACGACTTCGACCAGCAACGGGTCCTGCTCCAGCGCGAGCTCGACCGTTCGCTTGCCTCGCTGCGGCTCGAGGAAGTGCGCAATCGCGCCGCGCCGCCGATTGCGGAGATCAACGATCCCGCCGCCTACCGGCGCATGGCCGAGCAGCACACCGACAAGCTGTACCGCTTGCTGGTCGATGCGGGCTTCATCGCCGACCGGCCCTATTACCGCGCAGCTCTCGCCGGGCAGATCGGGGACTACACACCGCCCACGGACCGCAACTTCTTCACGCATGTGACGGCGCTCGATCCGCTGCCCTTGTCGAGCCATCAGACTCACTGGATCGAGCTTGCAAGGCTTCGGCACGAACCCCATCCAAGCCCGATCCGCGACACGCCGCCCCTGTTCAACATCTATGCCGACAGGTCGGAAGGCTTCGCCACCGCGATGGAAGAAGTTGTGATGCAGGCCGGGCTGTACGACGACCTCCCGCACGGGCGCGAGCTGGTGTGGATCATGCTCGCCAACCGCGCCGCGCGCGGGCTCGCCTCGCTCCGGGTGCAGGCCAACGAAATCGGCCTCGACGAAGCCGGCAAATCTCACGCCGCGTGGACTCCGCGCGGCTGGTCCGACGCCAGCAGCAAGCTCGTCGGCTTCGAGCAGCTGCTTTATCTCCGCCAGCCGGGCTACGGGCCCAGCTATATCGTCGGCAAGATGGAGCTCGACCACCTCCTGGCCCTGGCGTCGCACCGCGCCGAGCTCGAAAAGCGGCCGTATGACAACCGCGCGACCTTCGCCGCGATCCTCACCTCGGGCATCGTCCCGCCGACGATCATCGAGGACGAGATGGCGGAAGCCGGCACGGCGCGGTAAATCAGTGCCATGGCGAAGGTGCTTCTCATCGTTGGCGGCGGGATCGCGGCATACAAGTCGCTCGAGCTGGTGCGCTTGCTCAAAAAGGCCGGTCACGAGGTTTCGCCGGTCCTGACCAAGGGGGGCGAGCATTTCGTCACGGCGATGAGCCTTGGGACACTGGCCGAGGCGGAAGTCCACTCTTCGCTGTGGGAGCTCAAGGACGAGGTCGAGATCGGCCACATCCAACTGAGCCGCGCCGCCGACTTCGTCTTGGTCTGCCCCGCGACTGCCGACCTGCTTGCCAAAATGGCGGCAGGCATCGCCGACGATCTTGCCACGACCTTACTGCTCGCGACAGATAAGCCGGTGATCGTGGCACCGGCGATGAACGTCCGCATGTGGCTTCACGCGGCGACCCAGCGGAACATTTCGCAGTTGAAAGCCGATGGCGTTCGCGTGATCGAACCGGCCGAGGGCGACATGGCGTGCGGCGAGTTCGGGCCCGGACGTCTTCCGGAGCCTCAGGATATCTTGGACCATCTCGCCGACCTGCTGAAGTGACGCTTGAGGGCCGGCACATATTGGTCACGGCGGGCCCGACGCACGAGCCGATCGATCCCGTCCGAGTCATCGCCAATCGATCATCCGGTCGACAAGGATTCGCGATCGCCGCGGCGGCGTCCGAAGCAGGAGCGCGGGTCACGTTGATCGCCGGGCCGGTCTCGCTTGAAACGCCGCCCGGCGTCGAGCGGATCGATGTCGAAACGGCGGAGCAAATGGCGGATGCCGTCTTCGCCGCACTTCCCGCCGACGCCGCCATTCTCGTCGCGGCTGTCGCCGACTGGCGGGTCGAGGCATCGTTGACGAAGCTCAAGAAGGGCGATGGCCCGCCGAAGCTGAAGTTCGTGCCCACCCGCGACATCCTCGCCGAGCTCGGGACATCGGATCGGCGCCCGCGGCTGCTCGTCGGCTTTGCCGCCGAGACCGAGCGTGTCGTCGATCAGGCGATCGCTAAGCAACGAGCGAAGCGCGCCGACTGGATCGTCGCCAACGACGTTTCCGGAGACGTGATGGGCGGGCACCGCAACCGCGTTCACCTGGTTACGTCAGATGGCGTGGAAGACTGGCCGGAAGAGTCGAAAGAGGAAGTCGCGCGGCGCCTGGTCGAGCGAATTGCGGCAGCTTTAGGCTGAGCCGCAAGCCTTGCACGCCGGATCGGTCGGGATCCGGATCGATCTGCAGCTCAGTTTCTCGCCGTCGAAGAGATTCACCTGACCGGCCTGGTCGCCGCCTATGCCGACGATCGTGTTGATCGCGAGCAGCGCCGCGAAGCTCCCGACCGTCGCCGTCAGCGCGCCGAGCACGCCAAGCTCCGCGCAATTGTCGCAATTCTCGGCGTCGAAGGCGTCACCGACGAAGCAGCGGTAGCAGGGCGTCCCGCGAAACAGCCCGACCTGTCCCTGGAACTGCACCGCGGCCGCCGAGATCAGCGGAATGCCGAGTGCGACGCAGGCGTCGCTGACTGCAAGCCGGGTCGCGAAGTTGTCGCTGCCGTCGATCACGATGTCGTGACCAGCGAGGACGCCGGCGGCATTGCCCGAACCGACCCTCTCTCGAACCGGCGTGGCATCGACGAAATGATTGAGTGCGTGGGCGAAGTCCCTCGCCAGAGCAGCCTTGGGCTGGCCCGCATCGCTTTCGTTGAATAGCGGCTGGCGATGGAGATTCGCGAGTTCCACCACATCGTCGTCGATGATCGTCAGCTGCCCGACGCCGGTGCCAGCGAGAGCGGGAATGACCGCGCTGCCGATGCCGCCCGCTCCGATGACGGCGATCTTTGCTGCCTTGAGCTTGCGTTGGCCGACGCCTCCAACCTGCGGCAGGACGATGTGCCGCGCGTAGCGTTCCAGCTCCTCGTCGGAGAGGGTCACTGCCCGGTAGAGCCGAAGCCTCCGGCTCCCCGCGCGGTGTCGCTCAGCTCCGCGACTTCGCTGAAACGCGCTTTGGTCACCGGCGCCGGCACTAGTTGCGCGATGCGCTCGCCGCGCTTCACCTCGAACGCTTCGCCGCCGAGGTTGGCGAGGATCACCTTCACCTCGCCGCGATAGTCGTGGTCGATCGTTCCGGGCGTGTTGAGGCAGGTGATCCCGTGCTTCAGCGCGAGGCCCGACCGCGGTCGCACCTGCACTTCATATCCTTCAGGAATGGCGATGGCGAAACCGGTCGCGACCGCCTGGCGTTGGCCAGGCGCGAGCGTCAGGTCCTCGGCCGCCACGACATCCATGCCTGCCGCGCCATCTGTCGCGTAACTTGGCGTCGGTAAACCATTTCCGTGAGGCAACCGTTGCAGCTGGATGTCGATCATTTCTTCCGCGCCCTTCGCCCGCCCTTCTTGGCCGGGCCTTTGGCCGCACGCTCATCGATCAACCGGACTGCTTCGTCCAGTGTCACCTCTTCGGGCTTTGCGCCCTTCGGCAGGGTCGCGTTGGTCGAACCGTCGGTGACGTAGGGACCGTAGCGGCCGGCCATCACCTTAATCTCGCCGCCGCTTCCCGGATGCTTGCCGAGCACGGCGATCGGCTCGCGCGAGCCGCCGCGCTGCCGCCCGGCGCCCGAGGCAGCGTCGGCGAGCTTCGCAACCGCCGCGTTCATGCCGGTCTCGAACACCTCTGCGGTCGAGCCGAGTTTCGCATATTTGCCATTATGCGCGAGGTACGGCCCGTAGCGGCCAATCGATGCCGTGATCATTTCCCCCGTCTCGGGATGCAGGCCGATCTCTCGCGGCAGCGACAGCAGGCGCTGCGCAACTTCGGTCGTCACATCCTCCAGCGGCACGTCTTTCGGGATCGACGCCCGCTTGTCGCCACGCTCGACATAAGGTCCGAAGCGCCCCGTCTTGAGCGAAATGCCGTTACCGAGGTCGGTCGGACCATCGCTTTGCGCCTGGTCGCCGCCCTGCCCGAACTTCTGCGTATATTTGCAATCGGGGTAGTTGGAGCAAGCAACGAACGCTCCAAACCGCCCGCCGCGAAGGCTCAGCCGGCCGTTGCCGCATTGCGGGCAGATTCGAGGATCGCTGCCATCGGCGCGCGGCGGATAGAGCCAGGGCGACAGGAACTCGTCGAGCGCCTGCGTGATCTCGCTCGGCTTCTGGTCCATGACCTCGCCCGCCTTGGGCTTGAAGTCGCGCCAGAAGTCGTCGAGCAATTTCTGCCAGTCGAGCCGCCCCCCCGAGACGTCGTCCAGCTCTTCCTCGAGCTCGGCGGTGTAATCGTAGCTGACGTATTTCTCGAAGAAGCGCTCGAGGAACGCCGTCACCAGCCGCCCGCTCTCTTCCGGAACGAACCGGCCCTTGTCGACGCGGACATATTCGCGATCCTTCAGCGTCTGCAGGATCGAGGCGTAGGTCGAAGGACGCCCGATGCCCAGCTCCTCGAGGCGCTTGACCAGGCTCGCCTCGGAATAGCGCGGCGGCGGCTGGGTGAAGTGCTGGGTCGCCTCGACCCCAGTCTTGGCCGGTGAATCGCCCTCGCGCAGCGCCGGCATCCGGGCGCCTTCCTCGTCTTGCGGATCGTCGCGGCCCTCATCGTAGAGCGCCATGAAGCCCGGGAAGAGCACCACCTGCCCGCTCGCCCGAAGCACGGCCCGCCCGGCACCATCGCTGAGTTCGACCGTCGTCCGCTCGAGCCGAGCCGACGCCATCTGGCTCGCCAACGCGCGGTTGTAGACCAGCTCGTAGAGCCGCCCATGATCGCCGCTCGCTGCCTGGCGCCGGTCGAAATCGGTCGGCCGGATCGCCTCGTGCGCCTCCTGCGCATTCTTGATCTTGCTCTGATATTGGCGCGGGCGGTCGGGCACGTAGCCGGAGTCATAGCGGTTGGCGATCGCCCGCCGCGCGGCAGACACCGCCTCTGGTGCCATGTCGACGCCGTCGGTCCGCATGTAGGTGATCAGCCCCTGCTCGTAGAGCGCCTGCGCGACCCGCATCGTGTGACTCGCCGCAAAGCCGAGCTTGCGCGCCGCCTCCTGCTGCAGGGTCGAGGTCGTGAACGGCGGCGGTGGGTTCTTCGCGAACGGCTTGGTCTCGACCGACGAGACGGTGAAATGACCGGCTTCGAGCACCGCCTTGGCCGCGTCGGCCTCGCTCTTGGTGCCGATGGTCAGGCGATCGATCTTCTTGCCGTCGAGCTGCGCCAACCGTCCGACGAAGCGCTGGCCATCGGATTCGAAGCTCGCGCTGACCTGCCAATATTCCTGCGGCTTGAAGATTTCGATTTCGCGCTCGCGGTCGACGATCAGGCGAAGCGCGACCGACTGCACGCGGCCAGCCGACTTCGCGCCCGGCAACTTGCGCCAAAGAATCGGCGACAAGGTGAACCCGACCAGATAATCGAGCGCGCGCCGCGCCTTGTAAGCGTCGATCAGATCCTCATCGAGCTCGCGCGGCCTCTTCATCGCCTCGGTGACGGCCGAGCTGGTGATCGCGTTAAACGTCACGCGCTGGACTTCGCTAGGAAGCGCCTTCTTGCTCCGCAGAACCTCCTGCACGTGCCAGCTGATTGCCTCGCCCTCGCGATCGGGGTCGGTGGCGAGGATCAGCGTATCGGCGCCCTTCGCCTCGTCGGCGATCGCCCGCATTTGCTTCGACCGGTCCGGCGACACCTGCCAGAGCATCTCGAAATGCTGATCTGGGTCGACCGAGCCATCCTTGGGCGGAAGATCGCGCACGTGCCCAAACGATGCGAGCACCCGGTGCCCCGCCCCCAGATATTTCTCGATGGTTTTCGCCTTGGCCGGCGATTCGACGACGACCAGTTTCACTTATTGCCCTCACGCATACGCGTAAGGTGGGGTCGCTCGATTCGCGCCGTCAAGCGGGTCGTAGGCTAACCTTATTCCCCGCATGACGGTCGAGGCGGCCAGCGAGGTCCAGCTCGAGCAGCGCCATCTGCACCGCCCCGCTGGCCGCGCCGGAAAGGCGGATGATTTCGTCGACCGGCACCGGAGATGGACCGAGCAACTCCTCGACGACTCCAAGCGCATCGTCGCCGTTGAGTTCTTCCGCCGGCTCGTAGGCCGCGGGCGCTGACCGCACGCGGCTCGCCGGGATCTGGATTGCTTCCAGCACGTCGTTGGCGTTCTGGACCAACGTTGCACCGTCACGAATCAGCTGGTTGCAGCCCTGCGCTCTAGGATCGAGCGGCGACCCCGGCACAGCCATCACCTCGCGCCCAGCCTCGGCGGCTAGCCGAGCGGTGATCAGCGACCCCGACCGCGGTGCGGCTTCCACGACCACTGTTCCGCTCGAAATCCCTGCGATGATGCGGTTGCGATAAGGAAAGTGCCTCGCCCGCGGCTCCGTCCCCGGTGGCATCTCCGCAAGCACTAGCCCCCGCTCGTACATCGCCTCCTGCCGCGCCTGGTTCTCAGGCGGATAGAAGACGTCGATCCCGCCCGCGACCACGCCGATCGTACCGCTCCCGAGCGCGCCGTCATGCGCCGCGCTGTCGATCCCGCGAGCCAAGCCCGACACGACGACCAAGTCGCGCTCACCGAGATCGTGCGCCAGCCCACGGGCGAAACGGCATGCCGCAGCCGAGGCGTTGCGCGCACCGACGATCGCGACCGACTGCCGGTCGAGCAGGTTCAGATTGCCCTTGGCCGTCAGCAGCGGCGGCGCGTCCTCCATCTCGGCCAGGTGCCGCGGATAGAGCCCCTGCCCCAGCGCCAGCCATTGGCCGCCGAGCTTGTCGATCCGCGCAATCTCGCGCTCTGCCGCATCGCGGCTGAACAATTGCGGAGCCTTGCCGCCGCCGCGCCGAGCCAAGTCGGGCACGGCCGCGAGCGCCTCGGCGGCGCTTCCAAAGCGACGGATCAGCTGGCGATAGGTGACCGGGCCAATGCCCGGCGTGCGAACCAATCTCAGGCGGTCGGCGAGGTCTTCGATCCTATGCGTGGCTCGGTTCCTTTCGTCAGGCGGAGGATATTTTCGCGGTGCTTCCAGAGGACGAGCACAGCGAGACCGAGCAGCATGGGTAACAATTCCGAATGGAGGATTGCAGCCGAGACCGGGGCGCTGACCGCCGCGGTCATGCCGGCGACTGACGAGATTCGGATCGTCAGCAGCAGGAGCACCCAGATCGCGGCATAAGCGATCGCCGCAGGCCACAGCAGGGGAATGAGGACGCCCAACAAGGTCGCGACTCCCTTCCCGCCGCGGAACTTCAGCCAGACGGGATAGAGATGGCCGATGAACGCGGCAGCGCCCGCCGGCGGGCCCATTCCCCAGCCGATAAGCCGTTGCGCCAAGATGACCGCGGCGGTCGCCTTCACGCAATCGAGGATCAGGGTCAGCGCGGCAAGCGGCTTGCTTCCGGTGCGAAGGACGTTGGTCGCGCCGATATTGCCGGAGCCGATTTCGCGAAGGTCTCCCTTGCCAAACATCCGGGTCAGCACGAGCCCGAACGGGATCGACCCGAGCAGATAGCCAAGCGCCAAAGCGAAGAGCATCTCGCGGGTCATGGACGGGTTCGTAACATAAACCGTCGTCATTGCGAGCGGAGCGAAGCAATCCACGCGAAGTTGGCTGGATTGCGTCGGAGCTGCGCTTCTCGCAATGACGGGTCGTGGATCCGAACTCCCCCGTGCTCTTCTTCGATTCTGGCGTCGGCGGTTTGTCGGTCCTCGGACCCACGCGCTCGCTGCTGCCAACCGCGCCGATTATCTACGTCGCGGACAGCGCCGGCTTTCCCTACGGCACAAAGAGCGACGACGAACTAGCAGCCCGCGTGCCCGCGTTGCTTGGCCGCCTCGTCGAGCGCTTTCGACCGCGTCTTGCCGTTATCGCCTGCAACACCGCATCGACCATCGCGCTCGACCATGCCCGCGCGGCGCTCGACCTTCCGATCGTCGGCACCGTTCCCGCGATCAAACCGGCGACAGAGATGTCGAAGAGCCGAGTCATTGGCGTGCTCGGCACCGAAGCGACGGTGCGCCAGCCCTATGTTGACGACCTTGCGGCGAAATTCGCGGCCGATTGCGTCCTCATCCGCCACGGTTCGCCCGAGCTGGTCGAGCTGGCCGAGGCCAAGCTCGCCGGTGAGGAGGTCACGGTCGATGCGGTTAGGGCCGCTGCACAGCCCATGTTCGACGCGCCGGATGGCGACAGGATCGACACAGTGGTCCTCGCCTGCACCCATTTCCCGCTGCTGGGCGAAGAGCTTCAAGCCGCCTTTCCGGGCGTTGCCTACGTTGACGGCGCCCAAGGGATTGCGCGCCGCATCGCCTATCTGACCCGCGAACAGCCGTGGCCCGCCGAGCGGCCGCCGGGAATCGCATTGTTCACGAGCCCCGCCCGCGAACCTCTGCTAGGGTCACTCGCGGCCTACGGCCTCGACGAGGTCGAAAGCTTCTAATTTCAGGCCCTTCGCTCTGGCAAATACGGAGGGCGGCCGCTAAAGGCGCGGCAAGCGAGGGTTAGCGTTGGACTACGACCGCATTTTCAAATCGGCGATCGAGCGGCTTCACGACGAAGGCCGTTATCGCGTCTTCATCGACATCCTTCGGACGAAGGGCAGCTTTCCGAATGCGCATTGCTTTGGCGGCAATGGGCCCAAGCCGATCACCGTCTGGTGTTCGAACGATTATCTCTGCATGGGCCAACATCCGGTGGTGGTCGAAGCGATGGAGACCGCGCTTCACGAGGTCGGCGCCGGCTCAGGCGGCACTCGCAACATTAGCGGCAACACCCATTATCATACGGAGCTCGAGGCCGAGCTCGCTTCGCTCCACGGCAAGGAAGCAGCGCTGCTGTTCACCAGCGGCTACGTCTCGAACGAGGCGGCGCTGTCGACCCTCGGGCGGCTACTTCCCGGCTGCGTCATCTTCTCGGACGAGTTGAACCACGCGTCGATGATCGCGGGAATCAAGAGCAGCGGCTGTGACAAGCGCGTGTTCCGCCACAATGACCTTGAGCATCTCGAAGAATTGCTTGCGGGCGAGGACGCCGATGCGCCCAAGCTGATCGCGTTCGAGAGCGTTTATTCGATGGACGGGGACATCGCGCCGATCGCCGCCATCTGCGACCTCGCCGACAAATATAACGCCCTCACCTACCTCGACGAAGTCCACGCGGTCGGCATGTACGGCGAGCATGGCGGTGGCATTTCCGACCGCGACCTGGTCGCCGATCGCCTGACGATCGTCGAAGGCACGCTGGGAAAAGCCTACGGCGTCATGGGCGGGTACATTGCAGCGGACAAGACGATCATCGACTGCATCCGCAGCTACGCGCCCGGCTTCATCTTCACGACCAGCCTGTCGCCGGTGCTGGTCGCCGGAGCGCTGGCCAGCGTTCGCCATCTCAAAGCCTCGAGCGAAGAGCGAATCGCGCAGCAGGAATCGGCGGCGATGCTGAAGGCCAAGTTCACAAGCGTCGGCCTGCCGCTGATGCCGAGCGTCACCCACATCGTTCCGTTGCTGATCGGTTGCCCGGTCAAGGCCAAGAAGATCAGCGACATCCTGCTCGCCGAATACGGTCTTTACGTTCAGCCGATCAATTTCCCGACCGTCCCGCGCGGCACCGAGCGGCTGCGCTTCACGCCAGGCCCGCACCACGGCGCGGAGATGATGGACGAGCTGGTCGGCGCCCTGGTCGAGATCTGGGACCGGCTGGAGCTGCGGAAGGCCGCTTAATGAACCGGGTTACGCAGCGGGACTTCGCGGCGGGCTCCGCGTCGATCGAAGCCGAATTTGTCGAGGCGGTTCGGCGCAGCGAGCTTCGCCACAAGCCGTTCGATCATATTTACATGGAGGGGCTGTTCGATCCGGATAGCTACGCGGCCTTGCTAGGCGCGATGCCTGATCGGCGCTTCTATCACGACCTTCGCCACCGCGACGCGCTGCGCAAGGACGGCACGAGCACCCGGCTTCGGATGTACCTTTATCCTGAGCTAGTGCGGCGCCTTCCGGAAACGCAGCGCCGGGTCTGGCTGCCGGTCGCGGAGGCGCTGTGCTCGAAGGCGCTGGAGAATGCGTTCAAGGACAAGTTCCGAGCCACTCTCGAGAAGCGCTTCGGCAAACGCGCCGAGAAGGTCGGCATGTACCCGATCCCGATCCTGCTCCGCGACCAGCCGGGCTACAAGATCTCGGTCCACAGCGACGTCCCAACCAAGGCCATCACCGTCCAATTCTACCTGCCACAGGATGATAAGCAGCGCGGGATCGGGACGATCTTCCACGAGGGGAAGACTGGCGCAAAGGCAAAGAAGACCAAGCAAATGCCCTTCATGCCGGCGACCGGCTACGCCTTCCCGGTGTCACTGACCGAAAGCTGGCACAGCGCCGCGGAAACAACCGATGCAGACGGCGAGCGCGTGACGATGATGGTCACTTATTATGTCGCCGATAATCCGCGCACGTGGCTCAAGTACCGGATTCGCCGCGCGCTGAACTTCTTCGGCTGGCATCCCGAACGCTAGGATTCCTTTTCGACCCCTGATTGATAGGATTGCGGAAAGCGAATCGACGGGGGCGAGTTGGGCGAAATCGGCGTAAATGGGTTCTGGTCACCGCCGCTGCGTCTGCGCGGCATCGGTGGCCGCTGGGTGCCCTTGTTCCGCGTCCTGTGGTTCCTCACGTTCCTGCTCGCGATCGCAGTCGTCGTTCTGGGCACCGTCCACGCATTGCGCGAGACTTACGAGGTGCGCCCGATCTTTCGTGCGCTCCAGCTCGATTACGATCTAGAAAATGACGGCCGAATATCGATCAGGTCTGAAGCTCGCGGACCCGCCAAATACAGCCTCGTTTCGATCGACGGCGCACCCGTCGACCCGTTCACCCGGATTCCCCGGCTCGCCGGCCAACTTGCAGCCGCGAAGGGTCCGGTCGTCGCGCTCGGCTTGAAGGCCGAGGATGGCCGCCTTCATATCCTCCAGGTCCAACGCAGCTCCGAAAAGCCCGACCCGAATGCAGTTCGTGCTCGAGATTTCCGCGTTGCCGCTCGCCTCGCAACGGGACTGCTGGCCTGTACGACACTTCTGCTCTGCTCGCTGCTCCTCGCGCTTCGACGACCCAGCGATCCAGTGGCGATCCTATTCGCGTTTGCCTTCGCCGGACTGGCAGCAACCATCGACCCGCCCTTGGCGCTATGGATGGATTACGGCTGGCCGCCTGCCTACGACATTCTCTCGTCCATCTGGTTCTATCTGCTGCTGATCGGCCTCGCAGTTTTTCCCGACGGAATATTCGCTCCTCGGCCACTGCGCTGGCTGCTGATCGGAGGAATCCCGCTAGCGATCTTCGTTTCGCTGCAAAACGTCGATTCGAACATCCAGGTTTTGGTCGGTATCGGTTCGCTATTCGCGCTGGTCGCAGCTCAGGTCCGCCGTTTCAAACGGCTCGGGCCTGGGATTGAGCGGCAGCAAATCAAATGGGCGGCATTCGGCTTCGCCGCAGGCCTGCTGCTTCTCGCGTTCGCCTTCATCCTTCTACCATTCCTGCCCACCGAGGCTAATCGGCCGAACGTGGTGCTGACGACAGCGGTCGTCGTCCTGTTCAGCACCGGCATGGCTGTGTTGCCGCTCGGCCTCCTCATCGCGCTCACTCGGTTTCGACTGTGGGAAGCGGATACGGTCATAACCCGGTCGGCAGCTTATGCGATCGTAACCGCGGTGGTCGGAATCGTGTGGGCGATGAGCTCCGACCTGATGAAGATGGTCATCGAGGAAGTCATCGGCCGCGAGAGCCAGGCGGGAGCCACAACGGTCGGAGCAGTGATCGCAGCGGGAATTTTTTCGCCTACCCAATCGCTCGTCCTTGGGTGGACCCGGAAACGGTTCGGCGGGCCACTGGACCAAGCTCGCGAGGCCGCAAAGCGCCTGAAGAGCTGGGGCTTGACCGAGACGCCGTCCGAGGTTGCTACGCGCGCTCTGGCGATAATCGACAGGGCGATTCACCCGGCTGCTTCGGCAATTGTTCTCGACACCGCGACGAGCCGTGATCTGATCGCGGCGCGAGACGCCACTGCGGCGGACGATCCGCGGCTCATCGACCAGCTCGAACTCGCCGACGAGGAGAGTTCCGTGGGCTTGCTGCTCCTCGGACGCCGCTCCGACGGCAATCGTTACAACAGCCAGCAACTCGAAGCCGTGCGCGAGATCGTCCCCTCACTGGCCGAGGCGCTGCGTGTGTCTCGCGGTCGTTATTCCCGTGAGACCATGATGCAGGATAGGCTGGAGGAAATGGCTGCTCGCCTCGCCGAACTCGAAGGGCGAACGCCAAAACCGGCTTAGCTCGTAGCTCGTTTCAATTTTTGTGGCGGATCGCCCGTGACGGCGGCGGGGTGTCCTTAACCTCCGGCGGCGGAAAGCCGTCGAGGTCGCCCTGGATTATCGGCTGGCCCAGGGCTTCCTTGTAAACGCTGCCGATCATCGGATCGAAGAATAGGCTTTGAAGATTCGCCTTCGCTCGCGGGGTGTCACCGAACAGTGCGATCGATTTGGTAAAGTCAACTTTCTTGCGGACATCCTCGAGCTTCATTCCGCTTTTGGCCAGCGGAAAGACCTGCGCCCTCAAGTCCGTCATCGCGGCCGTTAGCTTGTGGAGGTACGAAGCGTCGGACATCGGCAGGCCGTGTCCGGGGATCAGCGTCGTAAGACCGAGCGCCTCGATCTTGCCAAGCGTCTCCATCCAGTCGGCCGAATGGCTCCCGAATCCGAACGGATAGGGTGAAACGACGATATCGCCGCTGACCACGATCTTCTGTTTGGGCAGCCACGCGATCGCGTCGCCCTCGGTGTTCGCTCGGCCAAGAAACATCATGTGCACCGGCACGTCGCGGTCGTCGATCACAAGCTCATGCTCGAACGTCTCGGTCGGCAGGACGAGGTAGCTGCCGATGAAATCCCTGGTCATCTGATCGAACTGGCCGAGCGCCTTCTTGATGCGCTCTTTGCGGTCGGGAGGTGTCGAGGGGTCGTCGAGCAGTTTGCGGTAGTTCTCCTTATTGCTCTCCGCGAGATTGGCGATTGCGCGATCGAACTTTGCGTCGGGCCGATAGCCGATGTCGTAGGAGGCAGGCCCGCGCAGCCCTTCTTCGGTGCCGCGCGTGGAAATGATTCGCACCTTCGGATACGCGTCGCGAATTGCTGAAATCCCCTGCGGATGATCGCCGTGCCAGTGGGTGATCATCACCGCCTTGATCGGCTTGTCGGCCAGCGACTTGGCGTAGCGAACGACGGCGCGCCCGTTCGCCGCGTTGAAGCCGCTGTCGACAACGACGAATCCATCGCTCTGCTCGATCAGAATCACATTGCCGATCGCCGCGGCGTACCAATCCTCCGGCGTCGTCAGCAGGTGGACCCTGGGATCGACCTGCTGGGCAATGAATGGCGCAACGTCGACTTGGATTGCGGGCGCGGACTGAGCCTCGAGCTGCGCCGATGTGGTCAGCAGCAAAGCAAGCGAAGCCATAATGAAGCGCATGCGAAATCCCCCCGATATCGCGGCCGCGGACCCCTTCTCGAGCTGCGGGCAAGCAGCGCCATTCGCGCTCGACAAGGCGGCCAGAGCGTTCGACGCGTGGACGAACAGCGGGCACTGGCGAATCCGGGCCGGGTGGCCTAGCAAGGGCCATGCGCATCGTAATGACCGCTGACCATGCCGGCGTGGACCTCAAGGACGAGCTTTCGAGCTGGCTTTCCGAGCAAGGTCACGAAGTGCTCGACCTCGGCACTCACGGCCACGACAGCGTCGATTATCCTCGCTTCGGCGCGCTGATGGCCGAGGCGCTTGCCGACGGCCGGGCCGAGCGCGGGATCACGGTCTGCGGATCCGGAATCGGGGTGGCGATTGCCGCCAACCGCAACCCGGCGTGCCGCTGCGCGCAAATCTCTGAGCCGCTCTCCGCGTCGCTCGCCCGGCAGCATAATGACGCCAATGCGATCGCGATTGGTGCCCGGCTGATCGGGCCCGAGATGGCCAAGGCCTGCGTTTCCGCCTTTTTGGGCGCGGAATTCGCCGGGGGACGCCACCAGCGCCGCGTCGATCAGCTTGCTCACCCCTCTTCGCAACGGGAAAATGCCTGATGGCCACTGCAGCGGACCTCGAACAACAGCTGAACTACCGCGTCCCGCGCGGCTTCTTCACCTCGGGGCTGAGCGAAAATGACCCGGCCGTCGAAGACGCGATCCACGACGAGCTCCGCCGCGAGCAGACCCAGATCGAGCTGATCGCTTCCGAAAATATCGTCAGCAAGGCGGTGCTCGAAGCCCAAGGCTCGGTTCTCACCAACAAATATGCCGAGGGCTATCCCGGCCGCCGTTACTATCAAGGCTGCGCGCCATCCGACGCGGTCGAGACGCTGGCGATCGAGCGCGCCAAGAAGCTGTTTGGCTGCGGCTTCGCCAACGTCCAGCCTCACTCCGGCGCGCAGGCCAATGGCGCGGTGATGATGGCGCTGCTCAAACCCGGCGACACGATCATGGGGCTGAGCCTCGCCGCCGGCGGCCACCTGACCCACGGCGCGCCTCCTGCACAGTCGGGCAAATGGTTCAACGCCGTCCAATATGGCGTGCGCCAGGATGATCATCTGGTCAATTTCGACGAGGTTGAGCGGCTTGCGAAGGAGCATCAGCCGAAGATGATCATCGCCGGCGGATCGGCTTACCCGAGACACTTCGACTTCGCTCGCTTCCGCGCGATCTGCGACGAGGTCGGAGCGCTGTTGTTCGTGGACATGGCGCATTTCGCCGGGCTGGTAGCGGCGGGCGAGCATCCGACCCCATTTGGCTATGCGGACGTCGTCACCACGACCACGCACAAGACTTTGCGCGGACCGCGTGGCGGCATGGTGCTGACCGACGACGAGACCATCGCCAAGAAGATCAATTCCGCGGTCTTTCCGGGGCTTCAGGGCGGCCCGCTGATGCACGTGATCGCGGCCAAGGCGGTAGCGTTCGGTGAGGCGCTCCATCCCGAGTTCAAGGCTTATGCCAAGGCGGTGATTGCCAACGCCAAGATGCTCGCCGGGCGGCTGAAGGAGCGCGGTGCCGACCTCGTCGCCGGAGGCACCGATACGCACCTGGCGCTGGTCGATCTTCGCCCGCTCGGGCTGACCGGCAAGGATGCCGACGAGAGCCTCGAGCGCGCCGGGATTACCTGCAACAAAAATGGTGTTCCGTTCGACCCGCTTCCGCCGGTGCAGACCAGCGGGATCCGTGTAGGCTCACCGGCCGGCACTACCCGCGGCTTCGGCGAGACCGAGTTCCGCGACATCGCCGACATGGTCGCCGACGTGCTCGACGGGCTGAAGAGCAACGGGCTGGAGAACAACGGCACGGTCGAAAAGGCCGTGAACGAGCGCGTCCGCGAGCTGTGCGCACGCTTCCCGATCTACCAGGGCTAGTCAGGGACAAGGATGCGCTGCCCTTTCTGCGCGCACGAAGACAGCCAGGTTAAGGATAGCCGGCCGAGCGAGGACGGAGCAGCCATCCGCCGCCGCAGGCAATGCGAGGCCTGCGGTCAGCGCTTCACCACTTTTGAGCGGGTGCAGCTGCGCGACCTCACCGTGGTCAAGAAAGACGGCAAGCGCGAGCCCTTCGACCGCGACAAGTTGGCTCGAGCAATCGGCCATGCGACCCGCAAGCGCGAAATTGATGCCGACAAAATTGACCGGCTGATCAGCGGCGTCCAGCGCCGGCTCGAAACTCAGGGCGACGAAGTGACATCGACCGGCATCGGCGAGGCAGTAATGGCGGGCCTTAAATCGCTCGACCACGTCGCCTACATCCGCTTCGCCAGCATCTACAAGGACTTCAGCGACCCAGGCGACTTCGCGGAGATCGCCGAGCGCGTCGAGAAGGAGGCGGCGCCGCCGGGCCACGACAAGCTGCTGTGAGCAAGGCCAGCAAGCCGGTCATCGTCCTGGTACGCCCGCAACTCGGCCAGAATATCGGCAAGACGGCACGGGCGATGCTCAACTTTGGGCTGACCGAGCTGCGGCTGGTCGCTCCGCGCGACGGCTGGCCCAATCCCGACGCTGGGCCGGCCGCCAGCGGCGCCGATGTGGTCCTCGAGCAAGCTGAAGTCTTCGCCACGGTTCAGGAAGCGATCGCCGATTGCTCGCTCGTATTCGCTTCGACTGTCCGGCGACGCGATCTGGTCATGCCGGTCGTCGGCCCGACTGAAATGGCGGACGCGATCGCGGCGTCGTCGGAGCGATCGGCGATTCTCTTCGGGCCGGAGCGGTCGGGCCTGGAAACCGAGGAGGTCGCTCTCGCCCAAGCGATCATCACGGTTCCGATCAACCCCGAATTCGCCTCGCTCAACCTTGCGCAGGCCGTGATCCTGCTCGCCTACGAATGGTCGAAGCGAAGCGAACTCGCCCAGCCGCCGGCGAAGGACACCGAGCCTCCCGCTCCGCACGGCGAACTGGAGGCGATGATCAGCCACCTCAACGAGGAGCTCGCGGGGAAAGGCTATTTCCACCCGCCGTCGCGAACAGAGGCGACGAAAAACACGCTACGAACGATCTTCACCAAGACCGGCTGGTCGTCGCGCGAGGTGAAGGCGGTACGCGGTATCATCCGAGCACTGGCCAATCCTGCCCGCAGCCGCGGTCCATGATTATATTGCACGACGTGCTCGACAGGCGCATGATCTTGCTGATTTTAAGGGGGAAATCGCGTGATCCAGTTTCTTGTCCTCGCTGCCGCGGCCCAAGTGCAAACGGTCTGGCTGCCGCCCGCTCCGTCTGCTCAAGTGCAAACGCTTCGGATGCTGCCCGACCTAGTGGTGAAGGAGATACGGATTCAGGACGATCGCACCATGCACGTCCTTGTCGCGAACACCGGGACTGCCGATGTGCGCGAGCCGTTCGCCGTCCGCGCCAGCGTCGAGCTTTCCGGTGCGAGTTACGATCTCAAGCCCATTTATCTGGCGCCGATCCCTTCGGGCGGGCAGGCCTGGGCATCATTGACCACACTTGGATTGCCGCTGAAGCGCGCGACATCAGCCCAGGCCGGCGCGGATTTGCTGCCCGAGCCTAAGCCCGGCGTCTTTATTCCCTGGCCCAACGTTTTCGCGCAGTACGACGCCATGTTCAGCGCGGCTTTCCCCGAGGCGAAGCGGTGCGAGAACGTCAGTGGCTGCATCGCCGAGCTCGACGAGAGCAACAATAATTTCGCGGTGGCCGGGGTGCCGCGGGGAACCCCTGAACGCCTGGATGCGACCGAGCTTGCACCTGTGAAGGCGCCCGAGCGAGGTCAGCGCTAACCTTGCGCTTGGCGCCATGCTTCGCTAGGGCGCCGTTCGCAATTGATCCCGCACGTCCGGTGAAGCGGTGATCGCGGCTGACGCAAGGTCGGCCGGTGCGGTTCCGGGCACATCGACACAACGCGAATTGGAGAACGACAGTGACGAAGCGCACCAGCGCCAAATATAAGCTCGACCGCCGTATGGGCGAGAACGTCTTCGGACGGCCCAAGAGCCCGGTCAATCGCCGCGAATACGGCCCCGGCCAACACGGCCAGCGCCGCAAGGGCAAGCTCAGCGATTTCGGCATTCAGCTCCGCGCCAAGCAGAAGCTGAAGGGCTATTACGGCGACATCACCGAGAAGCAGTTCAAGAAGAACTACATCGACGCGAGCCGGATGAAGGGCGACGCCTCGCAGAACCTGATCGGCCTGCTCGAGCGCCGTCTCGACATGGTCGTCTATCGCGCCAAGTTCGCCCCGACGATCTGGGCCGCTCGCCAGCTGGTCAGCCACGGCCACATCCGCGTCAACGGCGTGAAGTGCAACATCGCCTCGCGCCGCGTCGATGTGAACGACGTGATCGAGCTCGGCCCCAAGGCGCAGGAGATGGCGCTGGTGATCGAAGCGCAAGGCCTCGCCGAGCGCGACATTCCCGATTACGTGGTTCCGGACGGCACCAACAAGGTCACCTACACCCGCGTCCCCAAGCTAGACGAGGTGCCCTATCCGGTGCGGATGGAGCCCAACCTCGTGATCGAGTTCTACTCGCGCTAAGCTCGGCAAAGCAGGGACAAACGAGGCGGCTCTCGCGGGCCGCCTTTTTTGTTGCTAGCGGCCGCGAGTGACCTCGCCTCCCCTTCCCGAATGGGCGCCGCACGAGGCGGTGTGGATCGGCTTCCCAAGCGATCCCGAGCTGTGGCTTGGCGATTTGAAACCCGCCGAGCGCGAAGTGGCTGCGTTCGCCGAAGCCGTTCACGCCGGCGGCGAGGGCGAAACGGTCCGACTCGTTGCCGCGCACGAAGGTGCCGCGAACAGCGCGCGAGAGCTGGCCCCGTACGCTGAGGTAGTGGTCGAACCGTTCGGCGACATTTGGCTACGCGACACCGGCCCGATCGTGGTCGGCAGCGGTAAAGCTCGCCAGGCGCAGGGCTTCGGCTTCAACGGTTGGGGGGGCAAATACGACCTTGCAGGCGATCAGGACATCGGTGAGCGGCTGGCGAAAGCTGCAGGACTGCCCTTCGCGAAGGCCGACTGGATCCTCGAAGGCGGCGCGATCGATGGCGACGGTTCGGGTACGTTGATTACTACCGAACAATGCTTGCTCAACCCCAACCGCAACACGCTGACCAAGGCGGAGACCGAGCAGCGCCTGCTCCGCGATCTCGGGTTCGAGCGCGTGGTGTGGCTAGGCTCCGGGTTGATGAACGACCATACCGATGGCCATGTCGATAATCTGGCGCGGTTCGTCGCGCCGGGCCGGGTCGCGATCCCGACCGCCGCGAAAGACGATCCCAACGAATCCGTCTACAAAGATGCCGCCCGCCGGCTCGCCGACGCCCGGCTCGACGTCGTCACCCTCCCCTCGCCCGGCCGGATCACCGACGAAGACGGCGAGATCATTCCGGCGAGCTACATGAACTTCTACATCGGCAACGCCGCGGTGATCGTGCCCCAATATGGAGCCGCCAACGACCGGGCGGCGGTCGACGTCGTCCAGGCGCTGTTCCCCGACCGCGTTGCAATCGGGCTCCGCGCCGACCACATCCTGACCGGAGGCGGCAGCTTCCACTGCATCTCGCAACAGGTTCCCGCATGACCAAGCTCACCGTCGCTGCGCTCCAGCTCGCCTTCACCGACGACACTGCCGCGAATGTTGCCGCGGTGAGCGAGCTGGTGCGTGAGGCGGCCGGGAAGGGCTCCGAGGTGGTACTTCCGCCCGAGCTGTTCGAAGGCCCCTATTTCTGCCGGGTCGAGGACGAGAGCCTGTTCGCCACGGCAATGCCGACCGCAGAGCATCCATCGGTTCTCGCGATGCAGAAGCTCGCCGAGGAGCTGAAGATCTGGATCCCAACCAGCTTCTTCGAAGCCGAAGGCCCGCATCATTACAACAGCCTCGCGATGGTCGGGCCTGACGGGAAGGTGGCCGGCGTCTATCGCAAGAGCCACATCCCCGACGGCCCCGGCTACGAAGAGAAATTCTACTTCCGTCCCGGCAACACGGGCTTCAAGGTGTGGAGCGGCCCTCACAAATCCACACTCGGCGTCGGCGTGTGCTGGGACCAATGGTACCCGGAGACTGCGCGCGCGATGATGCTGATGGGCGCCGATATCCTGTTCTACCCGACCGCGATCGGAACCGAGCCGCACGACCCCGACTTGGATACCTCGCGCCTTTGGCGTCGCGCGATGATCGGCCACGCTGTCAGCAACGTGGTGCCAGTGGTCGCCGCGAACCGTATCGGGACCGAGCACGGCCAGCGCTTCTACGGCCACAGCTTCATCTGCGATGAGCGTGGGGACATTCAGGCCGAGTTCGGCGCCGAGGAGACCGGCGTCCTGGTCGCAACGCTCGACCTCGCCGCGGCCAAGAAGCATCGCGCGGCCTTCGGCTTCTTCCGCGACCGCCGGCCCGAGCTTTACGGACGGCTCACCGAAGACATTTGAGGTGTCCCACCTCTACGCGATCGCCATCGGGTCGAACCGGCCGCACGGGCGCCATGGGCGCCCGACTGGGGTGGTTGAGGCGGCGATCGCCAAGCTCGATCAGGAATTCGGCCTGTTCGACGCGTCGCCCATCATCCTCAACTCCGCGAGCGGCGGAGCCGGGCGCGCTTTCGCCAACGCGGTCGCGCTGGTCGAAAGCCGCCTCGAACCGCCGGAGATGCTGGGACAGTTGAAAGCGATCGAGCAAAACTTTGGCCGGCGTCCGGGGAAGCGATGGGGCCCCCGCGTGCTCGATCTCGATATCGCACTGTGGAGCGGCGGCAACTTCCGGTCGCCTCGGCTCACCATCCCCCACCCTGCGCTGGAGACGCGGAGCTTCGTCCTGCAGCCGCTATCGGCAATCGCGCCCGCTTGGCGGGTTAAGGGCATCCTCGCCGTGCGCCATCTGACACACCGCCTTGCCCGTCGCTCCCCGCGCCGCTAACCGCGGCATCGCGTGGGCCCTTAGCTCAGTCGGTAGAGCAACTGACTTTTAATCAGTAGGTCGCTGGTTCGAATCCAGCAGGGCTCACCAACGTTTCTCAGGCTTTTCCTTGGTTTCCCCGGCCATCAACTCCTTCACCGTGATGTCGTGGAGGCCTTTCGCCGCGACCCGCCCGAACATGTGCCGGTGTTCAATGGGGATTTGCCGAGCATCCGCGACGTCGATCAACATGCGAGCATGCTTCTTGAAGTTGACTACGTCGGTGAACCATTCACGCGCGTAAACGACAAACAAAACCGGGCGGGGGCGTTGGGATCGATTGGCCATGCCGCGGTGCCACAGCCGATAGTCCATCAAGTAACAGCCGCCACGCGCAACAAATGGGCAGATTTCCTCGGCGAAGGATCCCGGTCCGCCACTGGCATCTCGCGAGGCCGTCATGCTGCCCGCATACAATCTTGTCGTTCCCGTCGCCGGATCGAGGTCGACCAGTGGAATCGCCACCGTCACGGCGAACGCCGGGAGCATTGCCGCCAGCCCGTCTTGTTCGTCGAACAAAGGGGGATGATCGCGGTGGAAGTGCTGATCCGCGGCTCCAGGCAACGCCGTCACGCAAATGACATTGTCGATCAAGAATCTGGTTTGCAGGATGTTGTGTAGGATCGCCATCAGCAGCGGATTGGCGAACAGATTGGTATCCAGCAGCGACCCGCGTAGCTGCAACGGAAGGTGGAGGCGCTTGTCCCCGACCTTCATGTGCAACGGCAGCTTTGCCGAGTCCCACGAGCGGTACTGGCTCTCATATTCATCGCGCACGGAATCGATCAGGGCCGGCTCAAAAAGCCGTTCGATGACGAGGCACCCCTGCGAGGCAAATGTTTCGGTGAACAACCGAGCAGGTCCCTTTCTCATCGCGGGATTCGCGACGTGGTACGTTCACGTCAACCGCAAATCGCCAGCACCTGCTCGGCATTGCCACCCTCAACGGTGAGAAGTAATCGAACCGCCATTCTCAGCGGTTCAGAGGTGATAATTGACTGCCAATCTTGTTTACCATCGCGCCGTCGATTTGATGGAAGCCGAGCTCGGTGACGAGCTCGTCGCGCTTCAGCCGGAGCAGGGAAGCTGCTTCGGGTTCAACGGGGTAGCAACAACGGTTTGGCGCAAGCTTGCGTCCCCCAGGACCTTCGCCGAGCTGCGCGACAGCCTGCTCGCCGAATATGATGTCGGTGAGGAGCAATGCACGCGGGAGCTTGAGGAATTGCTCCAGGAACTTGAAGGTTACGGGCTGATCGTAAGTAGCTAGATGGTGTCCGGCGGGGCCTACTGGCATCTAGTCTGGTCAACCTTAAGACAGGTCAATATAGTTAAGCCAGCAGGCGCGAAGGAGACCGCCAGTGTCGAAGAAAGAATGGCGTAGGCCGATCGTCAAGACGATTGCGGCCGGCTCTGCCGAGTTTGGTCTTGGAACGAACGACGACGCCGACAAGGGCAATGGAAAAGACAATTCCTGATCGTACGTGTCGGAACGGGTCTTGAGAGACACGTAGGAGATCAGTCCTGACCGCATTGGGCGGGTTCTGGGCTTTCGATGGACGAGCCCCCGGTTCCCTTTGCCGCCGCATCCTCGACGGCCAGGCGCTGTATGGCTCGAGAGCGATGCAAACTGACGATGGCGTGTGCGCGCTTGGGCGACGTCTTTACTCAACCCTTCCGGAAGACCGGTTCGACACGGGGCCACAGTCCCGCGGCGAATATCGCATGGTGGCTGACGTGCGGCTCGACAATCGGCCGGAGCTCATTGCTGCGCTTGATCTGAATTCAAGTGCGGCACGGGGAATGTCCGATTCTGCCCTTCTCTTCGAGGCGCTGCTCAAATGGGGGGCGGCCGCCGTGCAGCGGCTCGTCGGGGAGTTCGCTTTCGCCTTATGGGATGCAGAGCGCCAGGAACTTCTCCTCGGGCGCGATTTCATGGGATTTCGCCCCCTTCACTTCCACCAGGGCAAGGATTTTTTCGCATTTGGTTCAATGCCGAGCGGATTGCATGCGTTGCCGGATGTCCCCTACGGCATTGATACGGACTTCATGATTACAGCGCTCGCCCGCCTACCGCCAGCGCCTGGTGCAAGCGAGTTTCGTGGCGTGATGAGGGTTGAACCGGCGCATCTCGTCAAAGTCACCAGATTGGGCATCAGCTCGGAGAGCCATTGGTCCCCTAGCATGTCGAGCAAGGCGCAAGCCCGGTCGGAGGATTTTGAGGCTGGGCTTCGGCATGTTCTTGATGAGGCAGTGGTGGCGCAGCTACGCGGGGCTGGCGATCCTGTTGCGTCCCAGCTTAGCGCCGGCCTCGACAGCACGACAGTAACGGCAACCGTCGCTCGGAACCACAGCGGCCGAGTGATCGCATTCACGGCGGTGCCCGCCGCTGGCTTTGACGGAAGCTGCTTTGATGGGCGGCTCCTCAATGAAGGCAGCGCCGCTTCTGCCCTTGCGCAAATGTATCCAAATATCGATCACGTGCTGGTGGAGACTCCGCAGGAGTCTCCTCTGCATTGGCTCGACAACAATTTCATTTACCAGCAGCAGCCGATGAGAAACCTGACAAACGCTGGCTGGGGAACGGCCATCTCGCACGCCGCAAGGGAGCGTGGCGCTACGACGATCTTCAAGGGCGGAATGGGCAATCTTACGATCAGCTACGACGGACTCCACTGGTTGCCTTATCTGCTATCACGGGGCCATGTGGCCACGGCTTTCGCGGAGAGCTGGAAGCTCGCACGCAATGGGCTCTCACTCGCGACCTTGGCAGCACGGCTGATCAGCCCATTTGTGCCGGCTCGGCTTTGGCGAGAGGTCCGTCGCGCGACGAACCGCCCTATCGGGCTGGACAGCTATTCCGCGGTGAATCGCCGTCGACTCGCTGAATCGATCAGCGGCGCCGAGCGGTTGCTTGCTGAATATGAAAAGCATGGACGGGACCCATTCTACGTCCGCGCTAATGCACTGACCCAAGGCGACGGTGCAGGAAATGCCTTCAAGGGAGCGCTTGCATACGAAGGACTGAGTATCCGCGATCCCACTGCTGATCGGCGAGTCGTCGAATTCTGTCTGTCGGTGCCGTTCGCGGAATTCACGCGCGGCGGGGTTCCGCGCTCCCTCGCCAGACGGGCCTTTAAGGACCGGCTTCCGAGCGAGATTACCGGCAACCGAGCTCGCGGTCTTCAAGCGGCCGATTGGTATCAACAGCTCGATAAGTCTCGCGCAGAAATCGACCGCGAGCTGGAAGCGATTTTACGCTGTCCGGAAGCGAGGGAAGTTCTCGACGAAAAATGGCTGGCCGAGACAATGGCAAGCTGGCCGACTGGCGGATGGAACGACCGGTTCAAATACGCCCGCTATCGCTTGGGACTACTCCGCGGAATCTCGGCGGGCCATTTCATTCGCAAAGTAGCCGGCACGAACTAAGTCGCGCTATTCTCACTTGGCAGCTCCGCGCTCCGTTTTCTCTTGCGAAATCGAGAGGCGAGAAATTCGTCGAGTGCGATCAGCCGTAGCAGCCGCGTAGCGATGTGAGCGCGTTCGTCCGGTAGCGCATCGGCCAGTCTTGCTGAGAGCTCGTTTCGAAGGCGTTTTCGACCCGCATAGTCCTGCCCCCCTGGATCTTCGGCCTGGATCGCGGCCACGAGCCGTTTCGCCTCGATCACCACTGCACTCGCCTCCTCTTCGGAGATGTTTCCGGCGAGTTTCTCACGGAGTAGTTTGCAGCGGAAATTTCGGCATACTGTGAACCTCTTGTCGTAAATCGAGCAGCAGCCCCGGAAATAGGGGCAGCGGAGTGAGAACTTCGTCTTACTCTCGTCTTCGAACTTCAAGTCCGGAGTGTTCTCCAGAAGCGGAGTATCTTCCTCAAAGAGCGGCGCGTGCTGGAACAGCGTTCCGTCACAACAGATCCCGCAATTCACGCACAGGCTCTCGTTCTGGGCTATAGGCTGCTCTCGCGGTGTTTGAGTCATCCGAAGTCTCGAGAAACGAAGGCCAAAATCGCCTCGCCCTGCTCATCCAGGCGATCTAGGCCCCAAGCACGTTCAAGTCGATAGATGCTCGCGCTTCGGAGCAGCGCCATGCAGTCTGACCAATGCCTCTCGTGTCCGTTGACTTGAGCAAGGTAGCGACCGCGGTAGGTATTGGCGAAGATCGCATCGGCAGCTTTCACCCCGGTGAGTGGTGTTGCTGCGAAGGCATCGCCCTCTTCGAGCAGGAACACGCCAGCGAGCTCCACTCGCTCCTGTGCAACCGCATCAAGTGAGACATCATACTTCCGCAGCTCGGAATTGCCTTCATAGGACAGCGGATAGGCCGAAGGCTCCAGTCCGCGCGCCTGCAGCGTCTCGTCCCACAGCCTCAGACGGGGAAGGCCAGGACAAGCCCAGGCCCGTCCGTGCTGGTCAAACGCGACCACGCACACGTCATCCGCAATGACTGGATAGCCCTTATCGTGAAACCACGCCGCAAGGGTCGATTTCCCTGCTCCGGATTGGCCCATGAACGCATAGGCCTTGCCATCGATCTCGATTGCGTTTGCGTGAAGGGGAAGGAGGCCCCGCTGGTGGAGCAGCGCGCCGAACGCGGAGCCAAGCAAGAACAGCCGCACATTTCTGGCGGGCACATCGGGAACAAGCTCGACGATGATCTCACGACCCTCACGGATGCGATAACGAGCGACCTCCGGCACGGTCAGAACGAGGCCGTCTTCATCGGCGTGGAGACCGGGCTGGGCATCGCCGCTGACCGATCCGAGCGTGATCGCGACATCCGGGCCGGCGTCGAATTGCCCTGTGAGCAGTTCCGGAAGCTCAAGATCGCTGCGCAGGCTTAGCCCGAAGATTTGATAACCGTACGCGTTCACGGCCTCGTCCAGCATCACGGATACGTCGCGATCTCGGCAAAATGGCCGGCCTGCTCGCCGCCGATCACGGGATTACCAGCGACCGTCACCCATACATGCGCTTCGAGCCTTTCAGCGTCTCGCTGATGGCGAGCACCGTAATGAAGGATGGCGTCGACCCCGCCGCTACGGAGTATTCGTTGGGTCGCCAATCCCTGCTCGATGCATTTTGCCCGCCACGGGAGACGCCGGGCGGCGGCCTTCATGGCCCAGACGCAATCGTCGATGCTAAACCGCGTGGTTTGCCTCCGCTGCGCGGATCCGAAACGGATGGCGTGGCGGAACGGCAGAAATGCCACCGCGGCGGAAGCGGCAGACAGAATGACGAACGCTTGCAGCAGTAGCTTTCGCCGCGCCCAGCTCAGGCGCTGAAGTCGAGCGATGGGATTGGCTCGGGTTCCTTGCATCTCAGCAACAATAGCGGGCGGCCCGCGAAATTCCATCGAGGCCCGACTCGAGCACGGGGTGGTCGCAACCGTGCGGCCCGCTAAAAGCTCGAAATGGGTCTGTCGCCGGAATTGGCTTTCGTCGTCGACTGCTGCGGCGCGGCTTTCGATCCCAGTCGCCGCGTGCTTCTCGGCGATCGCTCATTCGACTGGCAACTGTTCGTGCGCCTTTGCCAATTTCACCGGGTTCAAGGGCTGGTCTGGCGCGGACTTTCCAGAAGCGTTGAGGTTGTTCCTGTCGATGTCGTGCAACGGCTCTCTGCGGAGGCTGCACAGATCGCGGCCGCCAATCTCCAGTCGGTCGCGGAAAGGCGGCAATTGCTCACTGAATTCCAACGCGCCGAAATATCCCTGCTGTTCGTGAAGGGCCTCACGCTCGGCGAGCTCGCTTATAGGACTATTTCAATCAAAGCCGCCGTGGACATCGATATCCTGATCGAACCCCGCCGGCTCGTTGAGGCGACGGCGGTGCTTCGGACGTTGGGATACGTGCTTCGGCAGCCGAACGACGCGACGTCGCAGGAGGAACTCGCGAAGTGGCATGATTTGCGCAAGGAATCGACGTGGTCGAAGTCCGGCTCCTCCAGCCACCTCGACCTTCACACTCGCCTCGCCGATAATCCCCGGCTGATACCGGGACTAGGCGTCGCATCGCCGCGACAAATGATCGAAGTAGCGCCAGGTGCTAGTTTGCCGACCCTCGCCCGTGACGAGCTATTTGCCTACCTCGCTGTCCATGGCGCCTCGAGCAATTGGTTCCGGATCAAATGGATCACGGACTTTGCGGCGCTGATCCACGGCTCCTCGGCGGACGAACTGGAGCGTCTTTACGACCGCTCCCAAATACTCAGCGCAGGCCGCGCCCCGGGCCAGGCGCTACTCGTCGCCGACTGGCTTTACGGCTCGCTCGGCCAAGCATCGGCACTCAAGCGACGCCTTGAGCAATCGCGGTCGACGCGGCTCCTCGCGAAAATAGCGATGCGCCAGATTGCGGGGTCTCGAGAGCCGATCGAGCCGACCTCTCGAAGGCTCGGCACCGCCGCGATTCATTATTCGCAATTCCTGTTACTGCCTGGCGCCTCCTTCAAGGCTTCGGAATTTGTTCGTCAAGCGCGGGCAACTTTGGTCTAGCCCCGGCGACGTCTCCGGACTCCTGCGCGAAACAGATCCGGCCGCAGCTGCGCCGCCGCCATCAGCATCGCCGGTACCGCCATCGTCAGGACCAGGTCCTTCGCGCCCTCGCCATATTGCCTTCCTGGATCGGGCCATTGCTCGATCCACAAATCGACGGTCTCATTCCACAGAGTGATCGCGAGGCACCACAGGAACGGAGCCCAGGATGTGATCGGCCGGCGCAGCAGCAACGCCGCCACTAGCCACACGAGCATCCCGGCAATGACGTGAAGGGCGTCGTGGTCCACGGACAGCGAATATTCGAGGAACAGCTTGCCTTGATGCCAAGCCGACATGGCATCCACGATCATTGCCCAGAGATCGCGCACCGAAGCTCAGCGCCAGACGAAATGGCGCGTTGGGCGCAGATCCGACGCATCCGCGATCTGCGGCGGCCGACGATCGGCGAGTAGTGCCAGGCACATTCCGAAAGCTGCGCTGATCGCCGCCGTTCGCAGCGGGAAATCGACGAGGCTGTGAGCGAGGATCGCTGCCGATGCGACCGAGGCGGCGCGCGCGAAAGCGCCAGACTCGGCGGTCCCCCACACGCGTCGAAGCGCGGCAGCCCACCAGATCAGGAACAGAATCAGGAGGGCAATTCCGGCGACACCCATCTCGAGCGCGACCTCTACATAGTCATTATGCGCATGCACGACGTACGTGTTTCCGACCTGCGTCGAGTCTTCGTAGAGAGCGTACACTTCGCGAAACGAGCCCAGCCCCGAACCAAGGGTGAAGTAATCCTTCACTCCGCGCATCGTCATCGCGAGGATCTCCTGGCGCGATTGCACCGATGTCGCGGCTTCCGAACCTAGTGAACTGCTGCCGATCGAGCTGCTCGCCAGAAAGGCGATCGCGGCTGCGAGGAGCAGGGCTGCGATGATGATCAGGGCGCTGCGCATGGCGCTTCCCTGCGGCAGCAGGATCAACGCGCTGCCGGCGAGAACCGGAAGCAGCAAGCCGTACGCCGCGAGCGACCCATTGAGCGCGACGCCCAGGACGATCACGAGCGCGGCAGCCGCCGTGAGCACGATGAAAGCAGAGTAACGCTGAACTGAGGCGCCCTTCGCCGCCGCGGCGATCGCGGCAAGAAACGGCAGGCTGATGACGAGCAATGTCGCCATATGGTTTGCGTTGGCAAAGAAGCCCACGGCATAACCGGGATTTGTTTGAGGGTAGAGATACCAGGAGGACTCGGTCGGAACGCTGCTCGCGACCTGAAGGGCGCCGAGCAGGATCCCGGCAATCGCTCCCGCGACGAGCGCCGCGGCCATGAAGCTCCCTCGATAGGCCTTCAGCCGAACGATGGCGCAGAAGACAGCGAGTGGCGGAATGAGGCCCAACACCGAATTGAGGGTCTTGTAGGGAACAAGCGAGGCGGGAAACGCGGGTACAGCGAGTCCCAAAATACGATAACCGTCCGCAATTCTTTCGCGGCCTCCGAGGTTTGGCCACAGCGATGACGGTAATGGAATGAGCTGGATTGCGACCACGGCGAGCACAAGGATAGCAATCCCCAGGAGCTGACGCGCCGGTTGGACGAGCGGCTCTTCCTCGCTCGACATGGCCGCCCAGGCGATAATGGCCAGACCGGTCAGCTCGAGGATCATGTTGGCCCAAATGCCTTGGGCGCTGCCGCCGATGATCAGGCACAGGAACAGGTAGAACGGAGCTACGAGCTGGCGCATTGCGCTAACCACCGCGCGGCCCTCCGACGAGGCGGAGGTCGCTGATCGTCACATCAGCCTGCCGGGGCAGGTCGGACGATACTCCCGACAACTCGATCGCCTGTGCTGGACATCCCGCCGGGACTTCCAGAGTCAGGCCACGTGATGCCACCGCGTCGAGCGTGGCGCTGGCGAGTGGCGCGCTCGCACCCACACAGGTTACGGCCCATTTTAACGCCCTAGCGTCGTTCGGATCGCTGAGCAGCCGCATCGAGATCCGGTAGCTGCCCGGCTTGAGGACGAGCAACTGGCGCGCCAACACGCCATCCTCCTGACCATAGAAAATGGCGTGGAGGCGACCGCCCGGCTGGCGCTCGGCCAGCCCTACCGTCGATGACGTTAGGACCCAGTTGAACGGGGGCGGCGGCTTCGGCGTTGAGAAGCCGGAATCGAATAACAAAGGTTCGGAGCCGGGGTGTATGCCGGACGCCGACGCCCAAAGAGCGCGCGCCTTTGAATAGGAGCGCTCCCTAACCAGCGTCTCGAGCAACCTCGACAACCAGGGACTGTCGGGCTGACGTTGCCGGGGCGACGCCACCGCCAACAATGCGGATGCATTTTCGCTATTCCCGGCAAGCTGCCACAGAGCGGCGTCTTCGATCGCGGGATTGGCTCGAAACATTGCGCGCATAGCCGGCCAGTTTGCGCGATTGCGAGCGAAGGCCGCGAGATAGGGAGCCGAGCGGGCAACTCCCCCCGGAGCTAAGTTAGCAAGCGCCGCCACTTCTCGCAGGCCGCGCCCGCCGTCGCCTTCCCGAAGGAACTGTTCGGCGAGAAAGTAATGGGCCGGCAACGATCGCGGGTCACGCCACTCTGCAGCCAAAAAGGCCCGCTTGGCCGCCGTCCGATCACCCAAGAGCTGTGCGCGAACGCCCGCGACCAGAAAGGACTCGGGTGCCAGCGGCGCCTTGCGGGCAGCATCCTCCATGCGCGCAAAGGCGCTCTCCGGAGCCGCGGCGCGCGCGCGCGCCGCGCGCGCGATTTCGACCATGCTGAGCCCGATTTCTACCTGAGGATGGCCGTTCCAAAATGCCGACGCGGTTATTGGATTTGGCTCGGCCAGCGCATTGACCGCGGAATTGCGGACAACGGAAACCGCAAGCAACAACGCGGCGACGCTGACTAGAGTTCGTCGCACCATCACCGCCTTCAGGAGCAAATTCGGATGCTATGCATCCGCCCCTGCGCGGGCGGAATTGGGTGCCTCCGAATCGTCGGGGCCGCCCGGAATCATCAATATTTCGGTGCGATTCACCTGATTCTTGCCATGCCCATATCCGTATCCGTAGCCGTAACCGTAGCGGCCATAACCGTACGTACCGCCACTGCCGCCGGACTTGGTCAGGCTCGCACCGAGAATATGCGTTCCAGTGGCTTCGAGGCGGTTCAGCGCTTCGATCGCAGCTCGAGTCCGGGTTCGTCCGCTCTCGACCACGAACAACACATTGCCGGCGGCTGCGGCGAGCAAGGGGGAGTCGGCCAAACCCAGGGTCGGAGGACCGTCGATGACAATCAGGTCGAACCTTTCGGTCGCCTCGGCGATAATCTTGCGGATCCGACCCGTCGACAAGAGGTCGGCCGGGTTCGGCGGAATCGGACCGCTCGGCAGGAGCCAGAGGTTAGGATGCTGAGTCTCAACGAGATGATCCTCGAGCTTGTCGTCCGTCGTCAGCATCTTGCTGAGGCCGACCTTGTCGGAAGCAGATTTGAATGCCGGCTTGCGCAAATCGCTGTCGATGAGCAGCACGGCCTTTTCGCGACGCGCGAAATTCTGTGCGAGCGCCAAGGCGGACGACGACTTGCCTTCGCCGGACCGAGTGCTCGTCACGAGCAACACCTTAGGCATTCCAGCCTCGGTGCTGAATCGGAGCGCAGCAACGATGGCGGAATAAGCCTCCGAAACGATCGACGCCGGATTTCTAAGGTCCTCGACGAACGTGTCCTTAATCGGCGTTCGCGGAACGATGCCGAGACACGGCAGGCTGAGCTTCCGCCGAATGTCTTCGCGGCTTTTGATCGTGTCGGTGAAAAATTCCATGCCGACCGCGCCGGCGATCCCGACCAGGAGGCCCAGTCCCAGCCCGGTTAGCAGGTTCAGGAATAGGTTCGGCTTGAATGGCAAACCAGGCGGATCCGCGCGGTCGACCACAGAAACGGGAGCGACGCCGATACCTCCCGCGACGCCGATTTCCTTGTAACGCTGAAGCAGCGCGTCATAGAGGCCGCGATTAGTGTCCACCTCGCGCTGCAGGATATTATATTGGATGCTTCGGCCGCGCAGGTTGAGCACGTCACCCTTGAGCGCAGAAACGCGGCCCTGAAGGGCGCGTTCGGACGACACCGCTGCCCGATAATCCGCAAGCAAGCTGTTGTTTCGCCCCGATGAGACCTGACCCGACTGCCTGGCAATCTGGCGATCGAGCTCCGTGATTTGCGCCCGGAGGCTCTGCATCTCTGGGTGCTCGGGCTTCATGAATTCACGTTTCTGCTGATATTGCGCCTCGAGCTGCGCGCGTTGTTGATTCAGGATCAGCGTGCTGTTGGTCACTTCGAGCGTGGGCCCGGTCGCGAGAGCCTGTCGATACGCCGCCTCGGCGGCAACGCGCCGCGCGGTGGCCGTCGCGAGAGCCTCATTCAACCTGACTAGAGATTCACCCTGCAAAGACCCGACGTCATTGCTCGATGATTTGCCGTCCGCGCTCGTGTTAACGATGCCCTGGGCCTGCGCATAGGCGACAAGCGAACGTTCGGAGCGCTCAAGATCGCCTCGTGTTTTATTGATTTGCCGCTCGAGGAAATTGCGGGCGTAAGCCGACGCCTCGTAGCGGCGCTGCAGCGAAGAATTGATGAAGCTGTCGGCGATGCCGTTGGCAATCATTGCCGCCATCTGCGGTGACGTTGAGTCATAGCTGAAGCTGATCAGCTGACCTTCTTCAGGGTCGGTGACGTTCAGCCCGCCCCTGACGACGCCCGTCGCAATCAGAAGCCGCTTCGAGGCATCGATGTCTTGCGGAATGAGCTCGCCATTGTTCGCAAGATTGAGTTCCTGAGCAGTGCGCTGCGAAACGGCCTTACTCTTCAACAGCCCGATTTGCGTGGCGACGAAATCGTATGAATTCGTGGTACTGGCCTCCCGTTCGCGCGTTTGTTCCTCGCTCACGGAAACGGTCGGCGGATTGGCCTCCAGTGTGACATAAGCGCGGTAAATGGGCTTCGTCAGAAGCGTTGCGATGATCGATCCGGCCAGCCCCAGCGCAATCGCCCCAATGATCATCCACCGCCAATGATGAACGATCTGCATGAGTGTCGGAAAATCGAGGATGTTGGCGGCCGAATAGCTGCGTTGTCCGCGGCCGAGTGGGGCGTCCGGCGCATATTGTCCAACGGGCCACGGCCCTTGGTTCGGTACCGCCAGGTTATTGTTCACGATGGTTCGCCTCGTATCACTGCAGCCTGCTCAAAACGGCCTGAAGAATGAGGCCAGCGGCAGGCTCTGCAGTATTTGTTTCTGAAGCTCCTTGATGGCCGATCCGTCGACTACCACGATATCGCCGGGGTAAATCCTTGGATCCGGCGCCTGACCCCGACGAATGGCCGTCAGGTCGAAAGCCGCCGCTTGCCGTTGCCCACCGATCGTCCGGAAGACCGCAATCCGTCGAGCATTGGCGTCCTCTCTCGTCCCATGGGCCAAAGCGACCGCCTGGATGAGGGTCATTGGACCGGTTACCGGATACGAACCGGCCTGGGTCACCGCTCCATCGACGGTGACGGCGCGCGCTGTCGACGATTTGACCCCGACGCTGACGTCGGGATGCTCGAGATACTTCTCGCCAAGTTTGTCGCTGATCTTTTGGTCGAGCTCGGACGTCGTAAGGTTCGCCGCGGCCATCTCGCCGATCAGCGGCATTGAGATTTTGCCGGTGAGGTCGACGTCGTAATCACCGCTGAGATCCTCAGATTTGAAGACCTTGATCGTCAGCTTATCCATCGGCGAAATTCTATAGTCGGATTCGAGCGGCGTGATGCTCGTCGGATCGGGCGCGGCCAGCGGCCGATCGTAAGGAATGCTTCCGCCTCTTGAGTCCAGGCAGCCGGCAAGGAAGAAGGCGGTGGCGAGGAAGCCAGCGGTCAACGAATGGCGTGGGGTAAAACCAAAAAACACGATCGTTCCTCGCGAAAAGACGCGCGATCCCCCTATTCGAAAGCTTGTCGTTTGGTGAAGCCTAAACTTGAAACCGTTCCAAATCAATGCGCTGGCTCACGCATCACAGCCGGTTCGGGAACTCGGGTGTCGATGAATCGGCGCTGGGCACCATCGATAACGAGCGCCGTCAGTACGCCGGTCCTGTAGGCGCCAGTGTCGATCCCAATGCGGTTTGAGCGCTCTTCAACGGCGGCACTGATGGTATGGCCGTGCACTACGGTGAATCCATGGTCCGTCTCATCAAACAAGAAGGGCGCGCGGATCCACCGAAGGTCGTTTTGTGTCTGCTGCTCGAGCTCGACGCCGGGCCGGATTCCGGCATGGACGAACAGATAGTCGCCAAACCGACAGGTATCGAGGAAGCTCTCGAGGAATTCGATATGGCTGCGCGGGATTGCCGAACGAACTGCCGCGAGGATTGCGCGTCCGTCGCGACCAGCGAAGGCCGTCGCATCAACGCCGTAGCTCTTGAGGCACTCAATGCCGCCAAAGCGTAACCAGCTCGCGATCAGCGCCTGGTTGCCAGCCAGTATCCGGAGCAGCACTTCCTCATGGTTACCGAGCAGGAAGATCGGGCGAATTCCAGGGCGCCGATAGGTTCGCAGCCGCTCGACGACTTGGGCCGAATGCGGCCCGCGGTCGATCAGATCGCCAACGAACACCAGCAAGGTCTTGCGGGCGGGCCGGGCCGTCAAATCATCGTCGATCCTGGCGAGAATTTGATCGAGCAGATCGAGACGACCGTGAATGTCTCCCACGGCATAGGCTCGATGGCCCTTCGCGCCGCTTGGCGGTCGCGGTCGACGTGGTGATCGGCTCAACATCAGCTCCTGGCGCCCTCTATTCCGACCTTTGACAAGGCGTCGAGATACGCGCGATGAACGATGTCCTGGTTAAATTCCCTTTCCACTTTCGCTCTTCCGGCCATTCCCATCGCCTTTCGCTTGGTGCTTGGGAAGGAGATCATCCGTTCAATAGCGCGGACGAGGGAATTGACGTCGCGGGGGGAACACAGGAGGCCGGTTTGCCCATCGTCGACCGCATCGCGGCATCCCGGCGCGTCGGTCGCGATCGTCGGAATGCCCATTGCCGCCGCTTCGAGCAAGATCCTCGGCACCCCCTCGCGATAGTAGGTCGGAAGAACCACGCAATCTGCGCGGCTCAGCGCGTCGCGCACATCGTTCGACGCCCCTAAATAGTCGATGACCCCCTCGGACTGCCATTCGCGCAGTTGCGACGCCGACACCGCCGACCGACCTTGTTCGATGATTCCCAATATTTGAAATTGGACGTCGGAAAAGCGCTCGCGAACGATCCGGGCGGCCTCGACATATTCACGGATGCCCTTGTCCCAAAGAAGGCGCGCCGCGAACAGGAAGGTAAACTGCTTGCTGGGTTTACGTCTGACTCTTGGCTTGAAGTAAGCGAGATCGACGCCCGAGCCCGGCAACAAGGCGGCCTGGCTGGAAGTGACCAGCCCGAGCCTCCCGAACAGGTCGAAATCGTCGCGATTCTGGAAGAAAATCGTCGCCGAGCGACGCAGCGCCAGCCGATAAAGGCTGGTGACAATCCGAGTCAGCGGGGTTCGCCGAGCGAATACCGCACCGAGGCCCGTGATGTTATTGATGACGGGAATTCGGAGCCCCTGAGCGGCAAGCGATCCGTAGATGTTTGGTTTGATCGTGAATCCCAGGAAGGCAGCCGGACGTAGCTTACTCAGTTGCCGAACGTAGGCGGCGAAAGCGCGCAGGTCTGCGATCGGCGACTTGCCTCGCGATGCCATCGGCAGCAACCGAAGTTCCGCGCCGAGATCCTGGAGCGACGCGCGGCGATCGTCGTCGCCGGCGAATACCACCACTCGAAAGCCGGCGCCGCGAAGCGCGCTAACTAGCCCCGGCCGGTAGTTGGCAATGGTTCGGCTATTGTTTGCGCCCATCACGATGAGCGGCGCCGCGCTCTTCGCCGCCGTTCGGGCTGCTCGACCTGCCATGACTAGCTTCTATGCTTCAGGAGCTCAGCAGCTGAAACCTGGGAATCTCGACGTCGAAGGCGCTGCCGTCCTCGTCGACCATGCGATAGCTTCCGCTCATTGACCCGCTCGGGGTGTCGAGCGGGCAGCCCGAGACATAATCAAAGCTTGCGCCGGGAGCGATCAGTGGCATTTCGCCGACGACGCCCTCGCCTACGACTTCGTGAACTGTCCCGCGGCCATCTACGATGGTCCAGCTGCGCGACAGCAGCTGAACCGCGACCTCGCCTCCGTTCTCGATCCGCACATGATAGGACCAGAACCAGCGTTCGGTCGACGGATCGGACTGCTCGGCGAGGAAGCTGACGGCAACGCGCACTGCGATCTCGCGCGTCACCGCGACGTTGGGAAACAGCATGGCGAGCGTGTCGGTGGTCACGGATCGAGCCTAGGCGAGACCACCGGCGCGGCGCAACCGGTCGACGAGCCTGTTTCTGGCATCGGCGATCACTTTCGACCGGTCGGTCAGCAAATCGCGCATCAGGAAATGACCGGTTAGCGCGAAGCCCTCAGCAATTTCGGTCCACGAAGCCTTGCCGCCTTCGCGAACGAAGCGGGGCAACGGCAACAGCTTATCGCGATAAGGCTCGGCCTCCGCGGCGCTGACCGCCCGCCCGGATTTCGGGCTAACCGCCACGAGATCGTCATTGGTGCCCGTAACTGCGCATTGTTCGAGGTCGAGGCCGAAGCCAAGCTCGGCCAGCACCAGCACCTCGTAGCGCACCATCGCCGCTCCCCAGCCACTAGCCGACGGCGCTGCTTCGATTGCGTCGAGCAGCCCTTCGAGCGCGTCATAGAGGTGCGGATAGGGCTGGCCCTCGGGCAAGACGGTCGCGGTCAGCACCGTCGCCCATTCGATCGCCGCAGCCGGAAGCGGCTCTGACAGAAGCGGGCCGCGGCTACGGACAAGCTCGATCGCTGCCTGCGGAAGCTGGCTTTCGGTGCGCGCGGATAACTGTGCCTGAACGAGATTGCCGGCAATCAGCACAGGACGCATCCGCCGCCCGCGGGCTCCGCGGACATAGGCGGCCTGGAGGCCGTCCGTGGGAGTCATCAGTCTGACGATCGCGCCATGCTCGCCATGATTGCGGAGGGCGCAGACGATCGCTTTGGTTTCGACCCTCATCCGCGCGGATGGAAATAATCGTAGAGTTGGCGCGCCATTGCCTGGCTGATGCCGGGCGCCTTCTCGAGGTCCTCGAGCGCCGCGCCCTTGACCGCCCGAGCGGTGCCGAAGTGCATGAGCAGCGCACGTTTGCGATTGGGGCCGATGCCGGGGACTTCGTCCAGCGTCGACGTCGTCAGGCTCTTGGCGCGCTTGGCCCGATGTGTGCCGATCGCAAATCGGTGAGCTTCGTCGCGCAATCGCTGGAGGTAGAATAGGATTGCCGAGTTGGGTGGAAACGTGACTTCGCGCCCACCGGGAAGGTGGAAAACTTCCCTGCCCTCGCGGCCATGATGCGGGCCCTTCGCGACCCCCACGACGGGGACGTCGTGGACGCCCATCTCCTCCATCACTTCGCAGACGGCCGAAAGCTGCCCTTTGCCGCCGTCGACAAGGATCAGGTCCGGCCATTCGCCGCTCTGCCGATCAGGATCCTCGCGTTCCAGGCGAGCGAAGCGCCGCTCGAGCACCTCGCGCATCATCGCGAAGTCGTCGCCCGGCTGCGTCTCCGGCCGCTTGATGTTGAACTTCCGGTAGTTGTTCTTGCGGAAGCCCTCGGGCCCGGCGACGATCATCGCTCCGGTCGCGTTCGTGCCCATGATGTGGCTGTTGTCGTAGACCTCGATCCGTTTCGGGATGTCGCTGAGGTCGAACACGTCGGCCAATTCGCGGAGAATCTTCCCCTGCGTCGTCGTTTCGGCGAGGCGGCGGTCGAGTGCCTCCTCCGCATTGCGTGCCGCCTGCTCCATCAGCTTGCGGCGCGCCCCGCGCTGCGGAATTTCGATCGATACGGCCCGCTCCGAGCGCTCTGAGAGGGCTTCCTCGAGCAACTCGCGGTCCGCCAGCATGCGGTCGACGAGGATCCGCCGGGGCGGTGGCATTTCTTCGTAAAACTGGACGAGAAAGCTCAATAAAACCTCGGCTTCAGGAACATCGTTGGTATGCGCCGGGAAGAAGGCGCGATGCCCCCAATTCTGCCCGCCGCGGATGAAGAAGGCCTGGATCGACATGCTTCCCGCCTTGCATGCCAGCGCAAAGACGTCGGCATCGCCAAGTCCTTCGGCATGAACCGTCTGGCTGCCCTGGATGTACGTCAACGCGCGCAGCCGGTCGCGATAAACCGCGGCGAGCTCATAATCCTGGCGGCCGGCGGCCTCGGCCATCTGCCGCGACAGCCGCGACTGGACGCCGGTCGACTTGCCGGCGAGAAATTCCTTCGCCTCCTCGACCAGCTCGCCATATTCGCCCTCGCCGATACGATCGACGCAAGGTGCCGAGCAGCGCTTGATTTGGTAGAGCAGGCACGGCCGCGACCGATTGGCGAAAAAGCTGTCCGAACAACTTCTCAGCAGGAACAGCTTCTGAAGCGCGTTAAGCGTCCGAGTGACCGATCCGGCGCTCGCGAACGGTCCGTAATAATGAGCCTTCTTTACTCGGCGGGCGCCGCGGTGCTTCTGGATTCGTGGAAACTCATGATCCTCACGGAGCATGATGAACGGGAAGCTTTTGTCGTCGCGGAGCAGCACGTTGTAGGCGGGCCGGAAGCGCTTGATCAGCTGCGCTTCGAGCAACAGCGCCTCGGCCTCGGTCCGCGTCGTGACAATTGTCATCGATCGCGTCTGCGCGACCATCCGCTGCAGTCGCTTCGGAAGCCGAGCGACCTGCGTGTAACTGGTCACCCGGGTCTTTAGCGTCCGCGCTTTCCCGACGTAGAGCACCTCTCCGCGCGCGTCCTGCATTCGGTAGACGCCAGGCCGCGACGGCAGCGTCCGCCACACCTCGCGAATTGCCGCGATCCCCTTCTCGAGGTCCGGCTGGTCGGCCCCACGCACGGCGTAGGTCGCCGTTTCCTCATTGAAGCGGTCGGCGGCTCGCGGATGATCGGGACGGTCGGCCTTGGTCACAGGGTCGAGATAAGCGCTAGCCGCGACCAGCGCGAGGGGTCACGCCGCCGCCCGCGCCGGCTCCTCGTCGGCAAGCATCCAGTCGACCGCGGCGCGGGCGTGGATCGCGGTCGTGTCGTAAACCGGGATGACGTTCGCGCGGACGTCAACCGCGAGCACCAGCTCGGTGCAACCCAGCACCACCGCCTGGACCTTCTGCTTGGCGAGCTCGGTGATCAGCGTTTTCAGCTTGCGTTGGCTGTCGCGCACCACCCGGCCACGTGCCAGCTCCTCGAAGATGATCCGGTCAACCTCATCGACCCAGGCGGGAGCAATTGGCGCCAGATCGATGCCGCGCTCTTCGATCCGGCTGCGGATGAACGGCTCGGACATGGTGAAGCGCGTGCCGAGCAGCGCAACGCGGGTGCGGCGGTCGGCGACCAGCCGATCCGCGGCCGCATCGCCGATGTGGAGCACCGGCACGCGGACCTGTGCGGCGACGGCATCATAGCTTTTGTGAACGGTGTTGCAGGCGATCACCAAACCTTCGGCACCGCTCTTTTCGAGCCTTTTGGCGGCGTCGCCGACCGCCTTACCGATGCCGTCCCAGTCGCCGCTGAATTCCATCGCCGCGATGTTGGCAAAGTCGAGGCTCTCGATCGCGAGCGGTGCGCTGTGGAGCCCGCCCAGGCGCTGCCCGACACCGCGATTGATATGGTCGTAGTAAAGCGCGGTCGACGACCAGCTCATGCCCCCGATGATGCCTAGCTTGCGCAAGTTCAGGCCCCTTCCCCGCTCTCCAGCGATGTTCGTTCCGATTTCGGACATGTTTGATGACGGAGCAAGCGGGTAACAGCCCGATTAGCGCGTAATGAATCGATTTGCGCCGAGCGGTTGCGATCGGGCTATATGCAGGACGTGACTGAGCCCCAGACGAGCAACGCAGTGCTGCTGGTGCGCCCGGCAAGCTTCGGCTTCCACGCCGAAGCCGCGCGATCGAACGCCTTCGCCAATCGATCGTCAGACACTGGGCTCACAACCCGCGCCGCCGCGGAATTCGAAGGGCTGGCCGAGCGACTAATCGACTCCGGCGTGGAGGTGCTGATCCTCGAAGATTCCGCCGAGCCCGCGAAGCCCGACGCGATCTTCCCCAATAACTGGGTCTCTTTCCACGCCGACGGAACGATGGCGCTCTACCCGATGGCGACCGAAGCGCGCCGGCTGGAGCGTAATGCCGAGGGGCTGAAAGCCGTCCTGGATGCGTCCGGCTTCGACGTGCGCCAGGTCATCGACCTCAGCTTCCACGAACGCCATGGCCATTTCCTCGAAGGCACCGGGAGCCTGATCCTCGATCGTCCCCGGCGCCGGGCCTATGCCAACCTTAGCCCGCGCACCGACGCCGCGGTGATCGCGGATTTCGACGACCGGCTGGACTACTCGACCTTCGTGTTCGACGCTCGCGACCGCTCAGACCGACAGATTTATCACACCAACGTGATGCTGAGCCTCGGAACGCGCTTCGCGGTACTTTGCACCGATGCTGTCTCACCCGAATATCGCGAGGTCCTGATCAGCGAGCTCGACCGAACCGATCGCACGCTAATCGAAGTCGACTACGACCAGATGAAGCGATTCGCCTGCAATCTGATCGAGCTTCGGGGACGCGCCGGCTCGCCTGTCATCACCCTGTCGTCAGTGGCGAGGCGCAGTTTCCGTCCGGATCAACTGCGGCAGCTCGAAAGCTTTGGCGAACTGGCTGAAGCGGACATTCCAACGATCGAGACGGTCGGCGGCGGCAGCGTCCGCTGCATGATCGCTGACATTCACCTGCCGCGCTCCTAGCCGAGCGACTTGACGATTTCCTCGACCATCTTCTTCGCGTCGGCGAGCAGCATCATGGTGTTGTCTCGGTAGAACAGCTCATTATCGACGCCGGCGTAGCCGACGCCTCCCATCGAGCGCTTCACGAACAGCACCGTCCGCGCTTTCTCGACGTCGAGCACCGGCATCCCGAAGATCGGCGAGCTCTTGTCCGTCTTGGCCGCCGGGTTGGTGACGTCGTTGGCGCCGATGACGAACGCGACGTCGGTCTGCGCGAACTCTGAGTTGATGTCCTCGAGCTCGAACACCTCGTCGTAGGGTACGTTGGCCTCGGCGAGCAGCACGTTCATGTGACCCGGCATCCGGCCCGCGACGGGGTGGATCGCATATTTCACGCGGACGCCCTCGGCCTTCAGCTTGTCGGCCATCTCCTTCAGCGCATGCTGCGCCTGGCTGACCGCCATGCCGTAGCCGGGGACGATGATCACCTGGTCGGCCTGGCTCATCAGGAACGCCGCGTCCTCGGCCGAGCCGCGCTTGTACGGCCTGTCGATCGCTGCTGCCGCGCCGCCAGCAACCGCATCGCCGCCGAAGCCTCCAGCGATGACCGAGATGAAGCTGCGGTTCATCGCCCGGCACATGATGTAGCTGAGGATCGCGCCCGAGCTTCCGACCAGCGCGCCGGTGATGATCATCGCGCTGTTGTGGAGCGTGAAACTTTCCAGCACAGTGGGATCCGAAGCTTGGAATTCACGTGACTTGAAGTCGCGGC